>Ga0307990_1003366_pt1 | contig 12216 bp, 9 predicted proteins | sample EllFjometagen129_FD_203168 | JGI IMG/M metagenome (GOLD analysis project Ga0307990, IMG submission 203168) | Marine microbial communities from Ellis Fjord, Antarctic Ocean - #129 | ecosystem: Environmental > Aquatic > Marine > Unclassified | place: Southern Ocean | collected 2014-10-08
TGTTTCCTGGTACGACAACGAGTGGGGTTACTCCTGCAAAGTGCTCGACCTGATCAACGTAATCGTTGGCTAATTGTCCGATCACTTGATTCGAAAAGCCGCTCTCTGCCTTTGGTGGGGGGCGGTTTTTATGTCTAGATCTAAGGCAGTAATCATCTTATGCGCATATGCTCATAAGATGATATGTCGGGTCCCAATGGTTGGAAAAAACAGGTGGAAATCTTCCAAGTTTTGGAAATGTGTGCCTTTGATATTTTTCGATTCCTTTTTACAGATCTTAAATTGGTTCCTGCTATAGTTCGCTGCAATGGAATCGATCACTGATTTAATTACATCTGCAGGTTGGGGAGCGCCCTATATCTGTATGGAACTGTTTTTGCTGGCGAGCGTGCTGGTGGTATGGCGGCTTGAAGCGCTGTCGAAAAAGGGCGTGGAGGGCACGGTGCTCGGTACGATCTTTATGCCGTTCTGCTCCGGCATGGGCAATATCATCTTTGCTGTCGTGCTGGCACGGAACCAGGGCGACGGAGAGGATGTTCTGATCAATTGTCTGTTCAACAACGTTGCCAATTTTACGTTGCTGATTGGCGCACCCGTTCTAATTTGGAGTATGGCCCGTATTCCTCGGCGTAAAAGTCTGGCCGCGATGCGCGAGCACAAGATGGGACGTCTCTCTCTGGCACTCAATTTGGTAGCGGCGCTGTTTTTTTCACTTTTCGTCTGGTTATTGGCCGCCGACGGTACGCTGGCCCGTATGGATGGGTTTGTTCTGTTGGCCCTGTTTGTGTTTTGGCAGTGCTTTCATATCCATGACATAAAGAAGACCAACCTGCTCAAAAAGACGAGCTATCCAAAAACATTGCCAGTGGAGGTGATCCTTCTCCTAGTGGGAGCCTTTGCAATATTTGTTAGTACCGATTGGTTAGTGGGGTGGGTTCAGGTTTTACAGCGCTGTGATGCGGTTCGGCCCTGTATGCTCGGCTGGGCGAGCGGTGTGCTGATGGTGCTTCCGAACGCGTTGCTGGCCTTTTACTACGGTGCAAAAGATCGAATGGATGTGGTTTATACCTCGCAGTCCGGAGATGCGCATATCTGTATTCCATTGTGCATTGGACTGTTTGCCATATTCCACGCCATCCCGACCGGGGAGTTTTTGCAGAGATCCCTGTTCGTTTTGATGGGACTGTGCGCCGCGCATCTTCTGTTTGTTGTCGCGGTCGGACAGTTGCCGCGTGTTTTTGTCGCGCTGTTTGTGGCGGCGTTTGGGGCCTTTATCTGGCTGGTGCTGGTGTGAGTGGAACCAGCGTTACGTCGAAGACTCCGATTCTTCGGAGAGTTGGCTCAGAGCTGAACCGGATCGGCAATAAACGCTTCCAGTAGTTTAGCAAAGTAAATCTGAGCCGCTTTCCACTTTGGGTTGCTGGTGATTTCGCCCGTACTTTTGGCTGTGTTGTTGAACAGGACAAACAGGTTTTTTCCGGCGCAGATATAGGCATCGAAGCCCGAGCCGTATCCTTCGTGAGAGAAAGCAAAATCTCCGATTTGCGATGTCGCGGGATCGAGTGTTCCGCGCAGGGCAGCCACATCGGTTTTGAATTCCGCCATAAATTCGTCTTTGCGGTCGCCGCCATATTTGGCCAGCTTCCAGCCGTCGGCGCTTTTTTCGACCAGAGCCCATTCGTCAAACACAGGCTCTCCGACGCTGATTTCAAGATGTGTCAGTGCGGAGGCGATGCGGTCGGCGGCTGTAGCGACATTCATGGTTGTGTGCCGGGCTTGCCCGGCTGCTTGTTGATGCGTTGTTTGTCGCGCGTTCCTCCGTGGGTTGCGGAAGATTGTGCAAGATATGGAGGTGCGAGACAAGGGATTAGTTCAACCCCGGGCCGGATGGTGGCTAGGGTAGCAGAGAGCAGAGTTTGGTTCCGCAAGGACTGGATGAAGGAAGCTTAATGCAAATACGCGGGCTGATGTACAAAAACTGAATGGAGGCAGATTGCACGGGGACGAGGGCGCAACACAGTCGGAAGTCCTTACCATCCGAGTACGGCGCAGTCTGTAGATTCAGTGGTTACGCGTGGAAAGTAGTCGAGGAGTACCCCGGGAGGGCCAAAGGCTCTCGCGAGCAAATGCCGGAATGAGATCTCCCGGCTGATCAAGTTCTCGGCCCGCTGCGCGTTGCGTTGCGCAGGGCGGGAGCCGCTAAGGCGGAACACAGAAAATCAGCGTTGAGCCGCGAGTGAGCCGTCCGCAAGGGCGGCGACATGCCAATGGAAGTCAGCAGAAGGCGTATAAGGTTCTGCGATGAGAAGAGGCGGAGGAAATACCGCAACTTGAAAGGTCGTAGGCTAAAGGCCTGAACGGTGGACCTGTGCGATAGTATGGGTTAAGTGTGTGTATGAGTAGATGGAGAGGTTTTATGCAATCAGAGCAGATGCTCATGGAACTGGGCGCTTCGGAACTACGCCGTTGCGAGAATACGGTTCCAACCGATTGGATAGCAACCTCACTGACCGAAAGTACAACGGGAAAAGTCTGCCTCATGGAATCAGTCTGTGCGGTGGAAAATTGGAGAGCCGCCCGGCAACGGGTGGTGTAACAGACTGTTTAATCCGTCTTCGGTGAAACCTCGTTCGTCACAGCCGAACCGCCGTATACGCGATCCGTATGTACGGTGGTGTGGGAGGGCTCCTCAGTGATGGGGAGTCCTATCCCAATCAGTCCTCGATTTTGGTTTTGGGTTTCAATTCTTATTCTAATGGATTTACAGATCGGCTCAACATCTTTTGGAGTTCTCCGTTTCGTTTGACTCACGCCCGTCGTGCAAATTTTTTCCAATGATTGGAACTCACTGCGTGAGGGCGCATGTTATTTTTACACGGTTTGGAAAAAACGGGCGGAAAAGTTCCAGGGGTTGGAAAATAGGTTCCTGATTAAGATTACGATTAGGAGCATGATTAAGATTATGAGGGGGCACCCTCCTAATCGTAATCTCTCTCTCGCCCTATGATTGACTCCATGCCTGTTTTCTCTATATTCGGGGCTCATTTTTCAAATTAACAGGGAGATTCTATTATGAACAAAATGACGCTTCGTGATCTCGATGTGCAGGGCAAAAAGGTGCTGATGCGCGTAGACTTTAATGTGCCAGTGAAAGACGGCGTGGTCGGTGACGATACCCGCATCACTGCGGCGCTGCCTTCCATCAACTATGTTCTCGAAAACGGCGGCTCGCTCATTCTGATGAGCCACTGCGGCCGCCCGAAAGGCGAAAAGAACATGGAGTTCACCCTCAAGCCCGCAGCTGATCGCCTTGCCGAGCTGGTTGATGCCAAAGTTGCTCTGGCCCCCGACGTGATCGGTCCGGAAGTGAAAGGTCTCGTGGACGGTCTGCAGGCCGGCGAAATTCTCGTTCTCGAAAACGTCCGCTTCTACAAAGAGGAAGAGGGCAAAGGCTGCACGCAGGAAGAACAGGATGTCTTTGCTAAAGAACTCGCCTCCTTCGGCGATGTCTACGTTTCCGACGCCTTCGGTACCGCGCACCGCGCACACGCCTCCATGGCCGTGGTCACCAAATACATGGATCAGTGCGCCGCAGGTTTCCTGCTCGAAAAGGAAATCGAATATCTCGGCAAAGCGCTCGAAGCGCCGGTTAAACCGTTTGTTGCCATCATCGGCGGCGCGAAGATCTCCGGTAAAATCGATGTTGTCGTCAACTTGATGGACAAATGCGATAAGATTCTCATCGGTGGCGGAATGGCTTACACCTTCTACAAAGCGCAGGGCAAAGCCATTGGCGGATCTCTCGTGGAAGACGATAAAGTTGAACTCGCCGCTCAGATCCTGAAACAGGCTGAAGAAAAAGGCGTTGAGCTTCTTCTTCCGATCGACAACACCGTGGCCGACGCCTTCTCTGCCGAAGCCAACGTGAAAGTGGTTGGCGATTCCGTCGAAGACGGCTGGATGGCTTTGGACATTGGCCCGAAAACCATCGAGCTCTACTGCGATGCCGTAGCCAATGCAAAAACAGTCGTTTGGAACGGCCCGATGGGCTGCTTCGAAATGGCTCCTTTTGCGGCCGGAACCTTCTCTGTGTGCGAAGCGGTTGCCAAGTCTGACAGCATCAGCATCATCGGTGGCGGCGACTCGGTTGCTGCGGTCAACCTGTCCGGCGTTGCGGATCAGATGAGCCACGTCTCTACCGGCGGCGGTGCCTCCCTCGAGTTCATGGAAGGCAAGCAGCTCCCCGGAATCGTGGCGCTGACCGACAAGTCATAGCATGACGGTATAGAAGTTTTGCCGCTCCGCTTCTTTTCGAGAATACGAAAAGCACGTTCGGAATACCTCAGGTCCAGACATTGGAAAAGTGAAGAGCCCCGGTTTTGGCCGGGGCTTTTTCATTTGCTCTAAAGTTCCAATGCTTGGAAACTTCAGAAAGCCTTCGGTTTGCCGGGGGTTTGTTCAGCTTTCGGGCTGACCTTCGTCAATTTGCTGGGCCTCAACTGCTGGCGGCTTAATATCCCGGAAGTCTTGTAAGAGTTGGGTCGCATTTCTGCTGAGCTCGCCGGACAGGAACGTGGTGGAGAGTGCCTGCAGGATGGTGGTATCTTCTGGTGCCCAGCGGCGGTGGCGTTCTCTTGAATAGATGGCCAGAACGCCGAAGCAACGTCCCTGCAGCTGCATCGGCGCAAGCGCAACGGAACGGATTTTCCATTTCGTATGGAGGTCGGTCAGGCCTGAGGGTGTGTGGTTTAGATCTTCCGGGAATAGGTGTGAGGTTGGGTGGTCAGTGCTTATGGAGGCGCCTGCTTGGGCCAGATCTTCGTAGAACGCCGAATTCCCGGTTTCCGGATTGCGCGGCCATGTCCAGATGTCGCGTAGCGTATGACCATTCTGCAGATCAAAGTAAGCAACGCTGGCAAATTCGTGTTCGAAAATTCCTGCTGTTTTTTGGAGAGCGGCCATGCAGGCAGCCCCGAACTGCTCCGGTTTTGCGTGCAGAAACTCCGTTGAAATAGCCGCAAAGGTTTCTTCCATTCGGAGTCGGCGCTGCAGTTGAATATTGGACTGTCGCCTTTCATCCAGGTTATGCAGAATCAGTACTGCGCCGCCATCATGACTGCGCAGGCCGGATGTTTGAATTTCAAGGAGATAGTCTTTACCGTCTTTGGTTCGTCCGGTGGCATAGCCTATATGAAAACCGGCGTGCTTAATCGCGGATTGGATTTCAAAGTTTTGTCCGTCAATTCGCCGGTCATTATACAGCAGGGTAGTTTTTTTTCCGATCAGCTCTTCCGGTGTGTAGCCGGACATTTGCTCCACCCCTCCGCCGCAGCGCAGAATCCGGTCGCTGCGGTCGATCGCAATAAGTACGTCCGGGCCGATGCTTTCGAGAATGACTTCAAGTTGATTGCGTTCCGCAATGATGCTTTGCCACTGCCGATAGGCCAGCCATAGCAGCCCCAGCATTAGAAACAGCAGAAAGGTCGCTAGGCCTTCAACATGCTTCTGGTAGTCGACGACGTCGTTGAAGAGGTTCAGTCGTGCAATAACAAATAGCATCACACGGTAAACCGTCAGGATGACGACCATGCCAACGATATAGCACAGCAAGCCGGTCCGTTGTCTTCCAAAATGGTCGGCTTTTTCCGTTTGAGTTGTTTTGAGAGCCTTCATTTATTCAGTTAGTTTTCTAGAAAGAATATATATACACTATAGCAAAGTACTATAAGGCAACACAAGCGGAACAGACTAAAGGGTCGTCTTCTGTTTGCCTGCCGATATTATCCCGAGTTTGAGCGTTGCGCATCGGGAGAGGGTTCGGTAGATTTCGTGCTCATTTTTGGGGGTGTTTTAACGAAATCAGGAGAATCCAATGAGAAAAAAAATTATTGCAGGTAACTGGAAAATGAATAAAACCGTCGAAGAGGCAGTTGCTCTCGTCGAAGGGTTGAAAATTGAGCTCGCCGACGTGACCGGTGTGGAAGCGGTGGTCTGTCCGCCCTTTACCGCGCTCAAAACCGTCAGCGATCTGATCGCCGACACTGAAATTAAACTGGGCTGCCAGAACATGAGCTCAGAAGATGACGGCGCCTTCACCGGGGAAACCTCCCACGCCATGCTCAAAGAGCTGTTCGTCAAATACGTTATCCTCGGCCACAGCGAACGCCGCGAGTACTACAAAGAAACCGATTTCTGGGTCAACAAGAAGGTCAAAAAGGCTCTCGAAAAGAACCTTCGCCCGATCGTCTGCGTTGGCGAAACCCTCGAAGACCGCGAATCCGGTAATACCGAAAAAGTGGTTGAAGAGCAGGTGCGCGGCAGCCTTGCCGATATTACTGCTGAGCAGTTCGAAAACGTCGTGGTTGCCTACGAGCCCGTCTGGGCCATTGGAACCGGCAAAACCGCCACCTCCGAACAGGCGCAGGAAGTGCACAAATTCATTCGCGGCATCATCGCTGACATGGTTGGCCAGGAAGCGGCCGACGGCCTGCGCATCCAGTACGGTGGTAGCATGAAGCCCGGTAATGCTCCGGAACTGCTTTCTCAGCCTGACATCGACGGCGGCCTGATCGGCGGCGCAGCGCTCGACGCGGCCTCTTTCGCGGGCATCGTTAAAGCTGGCATGTAGGGAGAATGGATCGATGGAGTAGAGGAGTTGTGGATTAATGGGTTCAAAAACCCAGTGCTCCATGAATCCAATACTCCATTGTCTTCGCAAATTTGATTGGCAACAGGCGCTGTAAAGGCCTAATCTCCACGTTTCCAAATTTACAGAGGAATTTATTATGGCAGTTGTTCGTACATTACTGATTATTTTGGAAGCCGCGTGCAGTCTTGCGCTGATCGGCTTGATTTTGTTGCAGAAGTCCAAGAGCGAAGGACTGGGTGCTGCATTTGGCGGCGGCGGTAACGACTCGCTGCTCGGCGCTCGCGCCGGTAACGTGCTTACCAAAGCGACCGTTGGCATTAGCATTGTATTTTTAGTCAACACGCTAATCCTCGGCATGCTTTTCGCAGGCAGTGCAGATCAGTCGCTGATGGACAGCGCCGCCGTGCCGGCCGCTACTCCGACGGCAGTTCCGATGGAGCAACCGGCTGAAATGCCGATTATTCCCGCAGAGTAAAGGACGATGGGTAGGATGTCGCCGCACAAGGGCGTGTGACCGTTGAGTCTGTAGATCATAAACCCTCTTTGCCTAACCGGCGGAGAGGGCTTTTATTTGTACAGAATGCATTTGCAGGAATGCGTCGGGCTGAAGCTGATGGATTCCGGGTAAGCGGCACTGCATGCGGGAAGGACCCGCGGGCACCGTGGGTGGAAGTGGCATCCCTGCGGCGGATTGACGGGCGAGGGCACGTCGCCCTCTAAAATGATTTTCTTGCGCTCCTGTCCTTTGGACGCTTGCGGTGCTGCGGAAAGTAGCGCCTGTGTATAGGGATGCTTCGGTGTGTCAAAGATTTCTCCGGTCGTTCCTTCTTCGACGATACGTCCGAGATACATAACGGCAACGCGGTCAGCAAGGTATTGCACCACGCTCAGGTCGTGCGTGATGAAGATATAGGAGAGGTCCAGTTCGGCCTGCAGATCCTTCAGCAGGTTTAGGATTTGCGCCTGAACGGAGACATCTAGTGCGCTGGTGGCTTCGTCGCAGATCAACAATTTGGGGTCTGTGCTGAGTGCACGCGCCAGAACAATCCGCTGGCGTTGTCCGCCGGAAAACTCGTGGGGATAGCGGGTTATCATATCCGGGCTCAGTCCGACTCGCTGCAGCAGTCTTTGTGCCTTTGCTATCCGTTCTTTTCGTGACCCTCCGATTCCATGCACCACCATGCCTTCGGTAATGATTGCGCCGATCGGTTGGCGCGGGTCGAGGCTGGAGAAAGGATCCTGGAAGACAAACTGGATATCTCGCCGCATCGTCTTCATGGCCTTTTTGTCGAGGGCAGCCAGATCGGTTCCTTTGAAATGCACGGAGCCACCCGTGGGGTTATGCAGTTTAATAATGCTTTTGCCCACCGTGGTTTTTCCACAGCCCGATTCGCCGACCAGTGCCAGCGTCTCTCCTTTGTACAGTTGGATCGAAACCCCGTCCACCGCCTTGACGTACCCTTTGGATTTTCCGAGCAGGCTCTTTTTTAGGGGAAAGTGCATTTTTAGATCGGTGGTTCTGAGTCGAACCGTGCCGGTATCGAGCGGGCTGGGAAGTGACGCCTCTGTATGGACGGTCAGATCCTCCCTTTCCGCTCTGTCTGCAAAAAGGTGGCAGGCTGCGGTGTGGCTTGTTCCAATTGGGTAGTTCGGCGGCGGCTCGGTGGCGCAGCAGGCCAATCGCGCCGGGCAGCGGTTTTCAAATCGGCAACCCGGTAATTTGGTCGTGGCTTTAGGTACCAGCCCTTCAATTGTATCGAGTTTGTTTTCGCGGGTGCTTTGCGAGGGGAGCGCGCGCATGAGCAGTTCGGTGTAGGGATGCGCGGGCCGGTTGAACAGTTCCTCGACCGGAGCCTCTTCAACTAGTTTTCCCGCATACATGACGCCCACGCGGTCGGCGGTTTCGCGCACGACTCCCATGTCGTGGGTGATCAGCAGGATGGCGGTTCCGGTTCTTTTCTGGAGGTCGGCCATGAGCGCTAGAATTTGCGACTGAATGGTGACGTCCAACGCAGTGGTCGGTTCGTCGGCGATCAGCAGTTTGGGTTTGCAGGCCAGTGCCATGGCAATCATGACGCGCTGTTGCATGCCGCCGGACAGTTCATGGGGATAGTTACTGAAACGCATCTCCGGCTCGGGAATGCCGACCATGTCGAGCATTTCAATGGAGTGCGCGCGTGCCTGCTTCTTGTCCATATTCTGGTGCAGGCGGAATACCTCGGAAATCTGATGACCTACGGTGAAAACGGGATTCAACGCGGTCATGGGCTCCTGAAAAATCATGGAGATATCATTTCCGCGGATGGCATGCATGTCTGCCGGGCGGTTGTTGACCATTTCATCGCCGCAGAAGCGGATGCTTCCGCCTTTAATGTAGCCGATCGATTTGGGAAGTAGCTGCATGATGGAAAGGGCGGTGACGGATTTCCCGGAGCCGGACTCCCCAACTAGAGCATAGGTCTCGCCCGGGTTGATGGAAAATGAAATTCCGTCAACGGCGCGCGCGGGGCCAGCCTCGGTATGGAACCAAGTCTGAAGGTTTTCAATTTCGAGCAGAGGGGCCGGGTTTTCCATCAGGATCTCCCTTTCGAGAAACGGGGGTCGAGCGCATCGCGCAGGCCGTCGCCCAGGAAGTTCATGGAGAAGAGTGTCAGTGAGAATACGAGGGCAGGAGAGATCAACAACCACGGATAGGATTCCATCACGCTCGCGCCGTCTTTAATCAGTAAGCCCCAGGAACTCATGGGCGGCTGGATGCCGAGTCCCAGAAAGCTGAGGAAGGTTTCCATCAGCATGACATGCGGGATGGTCAGGGTGGTGTAGACGATAATGATTCCCATCACGTTGGGGATGATGTGCGTAAAGATGATCCGGCGGCGGGAAGCTCCAATGGCAATGGCCGATTCCACAAAAGCCTGCTGGCGGAGAGCCAGCACCTGGCCGCGAATGATTCGCGCCATGACCAGCCATTGAATGGCTCCGATCGCACCAAACAGTAAGAGGATGTTTCGTCCGAATACCACCATCAGGATAATCACTAGAATGGTGAACGGCATCGTGTAGAGAATGTCGACGATACGCATCATCACCGAGTCGACCCGCCCGCCGATATAGCCGGAGATTGCGCCGTAGGGAACGCCGATCAAAAGCGATACCACGGTGGCGCAAATGCCGACAAGGAAGGAGGTGCGTCCGCCGTAGAGTAGACGGGTGAATAGGTCGCGTCCCAGCGTATCGGTTCCCAGCCAGTGGTCAAGGGATGGCCGGACGGGACCTAGAGCCAGATTCTGTTCCTCGTAGGAATAGGGTGTGAGCAGGGGGGCGGCCGCAGACGCCGCAATCAGGATGATTAAAATAACCAGCCCGGCGATGGCCGCGCGGTTTTTCCGGAGCTGTTTCCAGGAGTCCGCCCAGAGCGAACTTTTGCGGGCTTTGGGTTCAGTCGAACTCATGCGTCCATCCTCAGCTTTGGATTTAATAGTCCGAGAAGGATGTCGACGAGCGCATTGAAAAGCACGACGAGCAGGGCGAAGAATACGACTAGCCCGAGGATGAGAGTGTAGTCGCGGTTGAACGCTCCGAGTACGAACATGCGCCCCATGCCGGGGATGTTAAAAATGGTTTCGACGACGAAGGAGCCGGTGATGATCCCCGCCGTGGCTGGCCCCAGAAAGGAAACCACCGGGAGCAGGGCGTTTTTGAGTGCGTGTTTGAAAATGACCTTTCCTTCGGATAGTCCTTTTGCCCGTGCTGTGCGGATATAGTCGGCGGGTAGCACTTCGAGCATGCTGCCGCGCGTGAGTCGGGAGATGTAGGCAGCGTAGGCGGAACCTAGCGTGATGACCGGCAGGATGCGGTCGGAGGCCGTTTCCCACCCCGAGGCGTTCAGCCAGCGAAACCACAGTCCGAAAATCAGAATTAGGATGGGCCCTAGCACAAAGGAGGGCATGCAGATGCCGGTCATGGCAATTCCCATCGGGAGGTGGTCCTGCACGGTGTTGGGCCGCAGAGAGGCGACGATACCGGCCAGGAGCCCGACGATCAGCGCAAAGAGCATGGCCAACGCGCCGAGTTCGAGCGAAACGGGAAAGGTTTCGGCAATGATTTCGTTAACCGAGCGGCTCGGGTATTGGAACGAGGGGCCGAGATCGCCCTTGAGCAGGTTCCCCAGATAAGTTCCGTATTGAACTAGGATGGGCTTATCGAGGCCGTAGTGTTCGTTGAGTCGGGCGATGGCCTCTGCGGAAAAACTTTTTTCTTCAGTAAAGGGGCCGCCGGGAGCCAGCCGGATCATGAAGAAAACGATCGTGATGGAGATCAGCAGAACCGGGATCAGCTCCAGTAATCGTTTTAGAATGAATTTGATCATAGGCCCGTATTATTGTTCTTCGAGATAGATAGTTTTATACGGATGATGATCTAAAATCGAGGGATTCCATCCTTTAACTGAAGGCTGGATCAGAGATTTACTCGGAAGGAAGAGTAGGGGGATGATGGGTAGCTCATCCATGAGGATGGTTTCTGCACGTTGGAAATAGTCCAGCCGTTGAAGCGGATCGGTGGTCTGCGCCGCTTTTTGGAGCAGGGCATCGTATTCCGCCGAAGCCCAGCCTGCATGGTTGTTGCCTCCGCCGGAAAGCCAGACGTCGAGGAAGGAAGCCGGGTCGACATAGTCGGCGACCCATTCGGCGCGGGCGATGTCGTACTGTCTGTTTTTCCGCCGCGACTGATAGACCTTCCATTCGACGTTTTCGAGTTCGATGTGGATGCCGAGGGCTTCCTTCCACATTTGCTGAATGACTTCCGCGATGCGGGTGTGCAGATCCGAGGTGTGGAAAAGCAGGGTTAGTTTCGGGAAGTTTTCGCCGTTTGGAAACCCGGCTTCGCTGAGGAGCTGCCGGGCGGCTTTGACATCTTTGGCGAATCGGACGGGCGGCTCGTAGGAGCTGATGTGCGGCGGGGTGAAGGTGTAGGCTGGTTGTTCGCCTGAGCGGGTGACGTAGTCGGCAAGCTGTTCGCGATCGATCGCCATGGCCAGTGCTTTGCGCACGCGAACATCGTCGAACGGCGGTTTATTCACATTCAGGAGATAGTAATAGGAGCGCAGGTAGGGGTCGATGCGCAGCAGCTCGGGGTGCTTCTCTTTGTAGTATTGGACGCGTTGGAGCGGAACCGTTCCCGTGACGTGCAGCTGTCCGGCGCGGAACGAGCGTTCCTCGATGGTGTGGTCGCCAATGGGGTAAAAATGGATCTCGTTCAGCCGGACGGTTTTCGCATCCCAGTAGAGCGGGTTCTTTTCGACCACAATGGATCGGTTCTGACGCCATGATTTCAGCGTAAAGGCCCCGTCGCCGACAAAGTTGCCCGGCTGTGTCCATGGGGTTCCCATTTCATCGATCGCACCGTACTTCAGGATGGTGGGCGGGTGGACGGGAAACCACGACCAGTGGTTGAGCTGGGAAAGAAAGGACGGCGTTGGTGTTTCAAGCGTCAGCTCCAATGTATGGGCGTCGATGGCTTTTGCCCCGACCTGATCGAAATCGTCGAGCGTGCCGAGATTGTAGGCT
>Ga0307990_1003367_pt1 | contig 12215 bp, 16 predicted proteins | sample EllFjometagen129_FD_203168 | JGI IMG/M metagenome (GOLD analysis project Ga0307990, IMG submission 203168) | Marine microbial communities from Ellis Fjord, Antarctic Ocean - #129 | ecosystem: Environmental > Aquatic > Marine > Unclassified | place: Southern Ocean | collected 2014-10-08
TAGGTGGGAATGCACGGTGTGTGGATACATCTACGATCCGGCAGCAGGCGATCCGACGACCGGGGTCGCTGCGGGAACAGCGTTTGAAGACTTGCCCGATGGCTGGACTTGCCCCGATTGCGGCGCTGAGAAGGAGCTATTCGAACAGATCTAGACTCGTGAGGGTCAAGTCTTGAAGTCCTTGTTCTTGGTGTTCGTCGTGATTAGTCGCTTCTCAGAGCCGATTACTGCACATCCATCGAAGGCCAAGAACACCAAGAATGAAGATCTGAACCTGTGCTCCTTTGCCTTGCCGCTGTTGAGGTCAATGGCCTTCCATTGGAGGTTGATCGCTCTGCACAGTCTCAAGCGGGTATTGAGCATCAACCGAAGCATCACCCGGTTACGGTACCCGCTAAGGTATCGCGGGTTCGGTTGTGCTAGGAGTCTTCTTGTCCCGTTGCAGTCAGGACTTCCAGAATATTCCTTCTCATGTCCCCCTTCACAACAATCCGTAATTTGCACATTTTACGGCCTATATCACGCAGTATACAAGGCGTGGGATATAGGGCTGACAAAAAGCGGCCTTATTCACAGGAGAGATTCAAGGGGCTCTCCTTTTTTTGTAGTCCAAAAAACTCCCTAATTGGCCCTATCTTGGACCCCTCTCAGAGCGTGTTGGGGCAATACAGGGGCTCTCAATCGATTTTTTGCTCTCGAGGAGATAGTTACGAGGCAAGGAGTTCGATTCCCTTAGTCTCCCTAGCACGAATCCCTGTCGGTCTCCGAATCAGTCCAGAACAAATTCTGGGATGAAGGCCAGCGCACATTGTTCAATTGAGATGTTTCACCGTGCTGTTAAATCCTCAATCCAAAGATGGAGGGAAGCAGGTTTCTACTGTGGAAGTCAACCTAGCTCCCCTCGTTCGGGATTCGCGCGGGCCTCCCGGGATTGTTTAAGTCATCTTGGCCGAGATCATTCTCAACCCCGTTCCATCGATCACCCGTTTCCTTAGTTATGTCCCTGAGAACAAGTATTTACACTCACAGTTTGCCTCATCGCTTGAATCCCTCTGCCTATCCACACTTGCACGATCCGTGTGCGAACGCACTGTCGAAGCGCCTGCTTAGGCCGTCGTCTGTTTACGTGGCATGCGGATCGTCAGTACTGGGCAAGAAGCTTGGCGGACAACTTTCTCTGCAACAGACCCTGCTACAAAGTGTGGCCACCCTGTTCTGCCATGGGTGGCGATGACAATCAGATCTACCTTCTTCTTCTCAGCAATCTCCAATATTCCTTTCGCGGGGTCGCCAAGTTCTACCAAGACTTCTACGGTAGCATCTTCCGATACGATCTTGCCAATTAGGTCTTTGAGGCGTCTTCTTGCATCTCGGGCGAGTGCCTTCTCATATCCGACCATGTCGAATGCATCGAGCCCTTTCCCTAATTGGCCTAGACCGGCAGAGGGCGGCATTCCGCGGATGACATGAGAGAGGTATAACTTCGCGGCAAAATGCAATGTAAGTTCATTTGCCGCACGAACTGCTTCCATTGAAGGCTCACTAAAATCTGTTGGACACAGGATTTTCTTAACAGGTAGCATCTTTCACCTCCGTGTGGGTCCCTTTCAAAGACCGCGCTTTTCGAAGTTACTTTCCTCTGGAGTCTGTCTTTATCAATCCTGGATTCAAATTCCAAGTGCAACTGTCAAGGGTGTCTTCGTGGAGAAGAATACTTCGTACAGAGTGCGAAAGCCAAGTATCTTTCTCGGGCGATTATTCAGTCGGTCCATCGCATTCTCGATTTCTTCTCTGGCAACGGTCATTAGCCCCCGTCCCTTGGGGAAGTACTGGCGAATTAGCCCGTTCGTGTTCTCGTTTAACCCACGCTCCGCTGACGAAGTGAGATAACCAAACCTTTCGGCACCGAATACGATGGCCTAACTATCTTGGCTGGTACCGTTGATTAGACGGTAATGCTAATCCGCTAACCCCGCAAGATTGGTTCCTAACTACGGTAGGATCCTCTTGAGACCCATACTACGAACAGCTAACATGAATAGGGACTTGCGTAAACTAGTGGATCGGGTTCGAGTCCCCCAGGCTCCGGATGCTGCAATTCTGAGACCTCGTTCAAATACCCACTTCGGACTTGCCCTTACATAGTATCCGCTTGAATAAATCAGCGCGGCGGACTACCCCCACAAGCCCCCCGTCAGCAGCGACAACCGGAAGGAGTCTAAGCTTGTGTCTCAGCATGAGGTCTGCCGCATGCAGGTCCTCAGTAGCCACATCGACAAGGATCACTTTTCGAGTCATGTACTTATGCACGGGCTCTTCTGCAATCCGCCTGAGACCGGCAAGCAGTTGCTCGAGATTTGGCACATACGATGCACTCTGAAGCATCGCCATGTATCTGGGCATTGCTGCGATCAGGACATCTTCCTCGGAGATAATGCCCACAGGACAGCTATTGTCGTCAGTCACTGTGATGCTAGGTGTCTCGGATGTTGCAAGCGCTTCAACGAGCGTCCGTATAGTGTCGTTCTCTTCCACTGATGTGAGATCCCGAAGCATTAGTTCGCCAACCTTCATACCTACCTCCCTTCTGTTTTATCCTGTGGGTGCTCACCCTTGGATGGATCGCGCACAGGATTTGGTGTCACGCTGTCGCATTCATTGGTGTGCGGCAAGATGGCGGGATCAGGTAAGCCTCGGAGAACGCCAACAGCGCACAGCAGCAATAACACAGCGACCAAGTATGTGGCATGGTGCCCCAAGTGCTGAGCCATGTAGCCACTTGAAACGCCAGCAAGGATCGTGCTCCCACCAGCGACAGCGTTGTATGCTCCAAGAGCCAAACCCCGGTTTTCGGGATCCGCGAGGCGAGACGCATACGCGATACCGCTGAGCTGGAAAAACGACCATGTTACTCCTACGAGGAAGAGGAAGAGCGCGACAACTGGCCACGGCAGATCTTTGGCGAACCACAGCGCTCCTGCGGCAATCCCGAACAGCGTGAGACGAGCACCTAGAGCACCCATTTGCACGCGTCGATTTCCTCTCCGTTTGATACGTAAGTACGCAAACGGATATGCAACCACAACTCCGACTTGCAACATCACGAACGCGTAGAAGACGAGCGAAGGTGAGAATCCAAGCCTTTGCGAGAGCAGCAAGGGGAGCGGCACTGCGAAGAATCCAATTCCCGAAAAGGCTAGGAACGAAGCCAGTAAGAACATGCGTGTCCCTCTCTTGAGGTGGGACAACCTAGTTGGCGAGAAGCGGTGATACAGATGCATAGGACTGAACTTCCACATTTCAGTAATTAGGTTGCCGACTGCCACTCTCGTACCACGGAATTTACGTTTGGTGAACTGGGCCTTAGTAACGGGTACTAGCCATGCGGCGATCAATGCTGCTAAGAAGGAACACATCGCCAAGAGAACCAGCAGTGTCTTCACTCCGGATTGCTGCGAAAGCTTGGCGAGGATTATTGAGATGCTCAACCCTCCGATCACAAGCCCAGCGAGCCATCCTAGGGTTCCCATGATGTTGAGAGCGCTAATGCGCGCTTCCCAAGTTTCCTGTTCTGTTCGCTCGATAATCAGGAGCACGGCAACGGATGCATTGGCAATCCAGAAGAAGCTAAGGATTGTGTTGTATAGCATGAGCTGGGCGAATGAGGACGCCCATGCCAGACCGAGATGAGCAAATCCTACGGCCACATAGCTGAGCACGACGAACGCCTTTCGTCGATGGGCAGCATCCGACAGCCGTCCCCACAAGAGACTGCCCAATACCGCTGCCACGCTTGCGATGGATGAGAGAAGTCCTAGCTGTGTGGGCCCCTGCTGCAGAATCCTATCAAGCTTAAGGGGGATGAGCACCGACGACAGTCCCATCACAAGATTAGCTACCACAAACGCAATATACCAAGGCTCAACGGTGCTTCTCAGAAACGAAATCACGGCGACAACCTCCGGGGAATTGTGGTCCGTTCTGGACCCTCTAGCTCGGTCCATCCAGAAAGGTAATAGCCGAGAAATGCGCGGATCCAGCACAATGTGACTAATAGCGAGCTACTTCACAAGAAGAAGCGGGACGTTCGTTGTGTTGGCAACTTCTCGTGCGACACTCCCCATGAGCGAACGCTCAAGGCCACGGCGTCCATGCGTTCCCATGACAATGAGGTCTGCACGGAGGCGATCTGCTGAGTCTGTTATGACTTCGCCTGGGTGTCCCTCCTCAATGTGAACCTGCACTTGGTCAACGCCACTGTCTCGAAGCAATTGGGCTGTCTCCTCTGCCACTGCCTTGCCTTTCTGCTCGATCTTCTTGGAAACAGCCTCGTCAAGAATATGGTAGTACCATAGACCTGCGTAGTTTGTTTCGCAAACAAACAACACATGAACCTTCGCTGACAATTTCTGCGCAAGGTTTCCAGCATATTCGACTGCCTTTTTGCTGCATTCGGATCCGTCGGTCGGAACAAGAATACTGTTAATGTCACGTTGGGATGATGCGTTCAACACTTCGCCTCCTCAGTAGCATCCTGTATCTCGGATTCCATGATTCATTCTTCAATCCCTTACCGAGCAGCAGGAACGGGAACGCACCCCATCCCTGCTTCGTCTGAATCAAGCGGCGCATACATGTATGTACCGCTTACTCTCGGTGCAAGATCCTCTACCAGTCCTCACTAGGCGAAGGGACTGATCCTGTCCTGCTCCCAACCTTTGTCTCGACGACGACGGCACCCATGGTTAGGAGCATCCCGGCGATCGAGGCTGCATGTTGCAAGGCTGAGCGGGTAACCTTGGTCGGGTCAATGATCCCCGCCTTCACCATGTCACAGTACTCTTCGGAAACGACGTCGAGCCCAATTCCCGCCTTCGACTCCCTTACTCGCTCAACAACAACGGATCCTTCGAATCCTGCGTTAACCGCCACTTGAGCTAAGGGCGCGACGAGGGCTTTGCGTAAGATTCGGACCCCGACCTCTTCGTCCCCTCTGAGATCCAAAGCGTCAAGTGACTTCGCAGCTACGAGCAACGCGACTCCACCGCCAGGAAGGATCCCCTCTTCAACAGCCGCCTTTGTCGCCTCCAGAGCGTCCTCCATGCGATGCTTCTTCTCCGTGAGCTCCGTCTCTGTGGCCGCACCTACTTTGATTACAGCAATACCCCCGGCCAATTTAGCCCTTCGCTCCTCCAACTTCTCGCGATCGTAGTCCGAATCCGTGATCAGAATCTGAGCTTCGATCTGTTCCACTCGGCCATGAATAGCGTCGATCTTACCCTTACCACCAATGATGGTGGTGTTGTTGTTGTCAATCTTGATCGTCTCAGCAGTACCCAGCATATCAAGTGTGGTGTCCTTGATCAGCATGCCTACATCTTCCGCGATGACGGTTGCGCCGGTGAGTACAGCAATATCCTCAAGCATAGCTTTGCGGCGATCGCCGAAGCCAGGGGCCTTGACCGCACAGCAGGTGAACGTGCCTTTCAGCTTGTTGAGCACCAGTGTGGTGAGTGCTTCGCCGGTCACATCTTTGGCAATGAGGAGCAGCGGCTTTCCCGTCTGGACGACCTTCTCCAGAAGCGGAATAAGATCCTTAGCAGCCTTGAGTTCCTGGTCAGTGATCAGAACGAGTGGCTTTTCAAGCAGGACTTCCATCTTCTTAGGATCGGTGACGAAGTAGGGAGAAATGTACTCACGATCAAACTGCATACCCTCGACAACATCGTAGTACGTCTCAATGGTATCTGAGTTCTCGACTGTAATGACCCCGCCTTCGCCAACTGCTTCCATCGCATCAGCGATAACTTGGCCAATCGATTCGTCATTTGCCGAGATCGTCGCCACCTGAGCTGTCTCCTGCTTGGTCTTGAGCTTGCGAGATTGCTTCCTGAGCGACTCAACGACGGCAGACACGCCTCGATCGATTCCCCTCTTCATCTCAATTGGATTTGCTCCAGCAGCGAGATTTTTGAAGCCCTCCTCAATCAGCGAATGCGCTAGAATCGTTGCCGTAGTCGTACCGTCTCCAGCAACGTCATTCGTCTTTGATGCAACCTCCTTCACCATCTGTGCTGCCGCGTTCTCGAACGGGTCCTTGTATTCCTGCTCTTTGGCGATTGTTACACCATCATTCGTGATCTCGGGCCGTCCCCATTTCCTATCAATAATCACATTGCGGCCTCGTGGCCCCAGCGTGATGCGCACGACAGCAGCAAGCTTGTCTACTCCAACCTTCATACGTCGACGTGCTTCTTCTCCAAAAATGATTTCCTTCGCCATTGGGTTCTCCTTAGGTTACTTGTTCTTCACGACAGCTAGTACATCTGTGCTTTTGACAATAAGGAGCTTCTCGCCGTCTATCTCAATTTCAGAACAACTGAAGCTCTGAACTAATACCTGATCGTTCTTTTTCACTTCGATCTCTTCATCAGAGCCCACCTCAAGAACTTGTCCCAGTACCACCTTCTCGCTCTTCGCGGAATCCGGCAGAACAATGCCTCCAGGACTTGTCTTCGCTTTGTCCTCAAGTTTCTTGAGCAGAATGCGTTTTCCGAGCGGTTTGACCTTCATCAGTTCTCCTCCTCTCTCTAACGGCAACGAGGCTGTACCTCGACGCCTTCCTTTCCTGCTACCTCGTAGGTTCTTGGTACGTTTTCCATATACGGGAAAGCAGGCAAAGCAGGGCCTGCTTCCCGAACGCTTGGGGCTAAAGACCTTTCTTGGGGGTCTTTTTCGGGGTCTTCGTTCGTGCCTTAGACATCAAGCCACCTCCTTTCTCCGGTCCAGAGCAGGTGCAATGGACCTAGCCAAGCTTGTCCATTATGGAAAGCTCCCATTCATCGGAAAGCTCCCATTCAGCAATGTTGTCGCGCGGCTCTGGGTCCAATTGCTCCAGCTTGCGATTCCATTTACCTCGGCTGATCAGCCATTCGCCGCAGTTTGGGCACGTACCCAGGCCATCTCGGGCAGCCTGGAAACACACGACCCTATTGCAGGAAGGGCATACAAGTTTCTTCCTATGTGCGAGCGCCACTCGGTTCATGATCTCCTCCTTGCGCAAGTTGTTAGTTGCGCAATTGACTAATTAGGCAGACGGCATTATACTCCTCTTGAATGACTTATCAAGATCAATACACGGAAGGAGATATGCCGCTGATACCAACGACACATTCGATGTTCTTTAAGATGCTTTCAGCAGGAACTCGAGTTCAGATTCTTAAGCTTTTGAGAGGACACGACGACCTCACAGTAGATGATTTGGCTTCTCATCTGGAGGTGACAGTTCCAACGGTGTCCCGGCACCTCCAGTTACTAAGGATGCAGAATCTGGTGACCTTCAACCAAGATGCCCAAACCAGATACTACCGGGTGAACGAGGAGGAGATCGTTCGGCGAGTAACTGCATTCTTGCAGGATCTGGACATTACGCTCCCAGACGGATGATAGATCGCGAGGGGTGAGTGCCGTTTTTGAGGATGCAGGAGAGATGTCCGGTGCCAATTTACAATTCATCTTTTGCCAAGAGGTGAGTCATGACACGTTTCACACACAGAGGATCTGAGAAGGCTGGCCAGGTCCCGGGTACTCCGGTTTACGTAGGTAAAGAGCGGAATGCTGCCGTTGTTGTCACTCGCTACGACTACGATGAAACGGGTGTACATCAAGAGACGTTGGATTCGGCGGAGGCGAGTCTCGAATCACGGACATCTGCACGGCGTTCGTGGATCAACATTGACGGTGTGCATGAAGTCGAGGCCATTCATCGCATTTGTGAAGGCTTCGGACTCCATCCACTCGTTATCGAGGACATCGTGCATACAGGGCAGCGCCCAAAGGCAGAGGACTATGGCTCATATTTGTTCGTCGTTCTCCGCATGCTCCGGTGGAGCGCTGAACGTGAAGAGATTGATGAGGAGCAGGTAAGCCTCGTTCTCGGACCATCATGGGTGCTCACGTTTCAAGAACGAGCGGGTGACGTATTCGACCCTGTCCGGGAACGTCTCATGTCAGACCGCGGCAGGGTTCGCAAGCTAGAGTGTGATTACCTCGCCTACGCACTTATCGATGCCGTTGTCGATCACTACTTCTCGATTCTTGAAGAACTCGGGGATCGGATCGAAGTGCTAGGCGAAGAGATGACTGAGAACCCTGAGCGCAAGGTTGTTGACTCAATACGCCACCTGAAGCGAGAGCTGCTATTCATGCGAAAGTCGATCTGGCCCCTTCGCGAAGTTCTTGGGAACCTCCAGAGAGACGAGAGTGAGCTCGTGAAGGATTCCACGCGCCCCTATCTCCGCGACGTTTATGACCACACAATTCAAATCATTGACACCGTAGAGACATTCCGCGACATGCTTTCCGGCTTGATGGACCTATACATGTCAAGCATTAGCAACCGAATGAATGAGGTGATGAAGGTACTGACGATCATCGCGACTATTTTCATGCCATTGTCATTCGTGGCTGGGCTGTACGGCATGAATTTCCTCTTCATGCCGGAGCTGCAGTGGCGCTACGGCTATTTCGCGGTATTGGGTGTGATGCTGGTTATTGGCGGAGGGATGCTTCTCTTCTTTCGGAGAAAAAAGTGGCTGTAGCCAATTCTATCGCATGCCCAGGCCTCCGTAGCCAGGCAGATAGCACGTTGTTGAAGCAGATTGACCGGTAACGGGATTGGAGAGAAACCATGCTGAAAGCCTTCGAATGGATGGGGGAAGTAACAGGGCTTGGGACGGCAACACTTGCTAATTTGCTTGTCACAATGGCGATCATCGTTGTGCTGTGGCTGATCCGTTGGGCGTGGCTCAGTATCACAAATCGGAGCACGAATGACCCGCAGGTTCGTTACAGATGGCGCAAGACAGCCACTTATTTCCTCACGATCATCGGACTGATTCTCGTCGGGAGGGTCTGGCTTGAGGGTATTCAATCCCTGGTAACGTATTTGGGACTTGTGTCAGCTGGTATCGCCATCGCTCTGCGCGACCCAATCGTTAACTGGTTTGGCTGGATGTTCATTGGTTCACGACGACCATTCACGATCGGAGATCGGATTCAGATAGGAACGCTGAGCGGCGATGTGATCGATATTGGTGTCTCGACGTTCTCCGTGCTAGAGGTCGGATCCCCACAGCTTGGCGAGCAAACAACGGGGCGGATTGTCCACGTGCCAAACGGAAAAGTTTTCGTGGAGCCTCTTGCAAATGTCACACAGGGCTTCAACTATGTGTGGAATGAGATTCCGATTACGATCACTTTTGAGTCAGACTGGCGGCGAGCCAAGACAATACTCCGAGACATCCTAAAAGAGGGATTTGAATCTGTCACTGAAGAAGCAGCTCGGTTCATCCAAGATGCATCACGCAAGTTCCTTATCCGCTCAGCGAATGTAAACCCGGTCGTCTATACGAAGATTGTCCCTGATGGCGTCGAGCTAACTCTTCGCTACGTTTGCGAAGCACGATCAAGGAGAAAGAGTACAGAGGCACTATGCGAGGCCATACTTGAAGCGTTTTCGAACGAATCGCGGATCGACTTTGCCTACAAGACTTCTCGCATTTTCCGCCAATCGGAGGAGGGCAAGACAGAACTTCAGGGTCAACCTCCGCTCACAAATGATTAGCGGATTCACAAGCACGAAAAACGTCTACGCATTCACTTCTCTACGGGGAGTTGATGGATAGACAATAGGAGGGATTCTTCTATGAAACCACGTTCGGTCGTCATCCTTGTGCTACTTATGCTCTTTTTCATCGTGATTGTGCAGAACACAGAGGTCGTTTCTGTGCGGCTGCTCTTCTGGGATTTTGTGATGTCACGCATCATCCTGCTGGCATTGAGCCTGACAGTTGGTGTAATCGTTGGGTTCCTCCTTGGACGACCAGGGCGGAAGCAGAAGCAATTCGCAATCACTAAGCAGCCCCCGAAGAACAACGCCTAGGACATGGCCCCGTATGAGGGCGAGGTAGACGGCAAGAGCTTCTTCGTTGTAAAGGTCCGGTGGTACAAGGATGTAATCGTAGGCGTTCCCGGCATAAGAGCCTTTGTCCATATAATTCTTTTCCCGTACGCACTGGTAAAAAACCGGGAAAGATCAGCTAAATTCTACCGGTGCATTAGCCCCTTCTTCAACGACCCCAAAGACTCTATTGAAAAGAGGGAAAAAACAAGGCGGAAAAAGAAGACCGATTCCGTCTATGAATACAGGATAAAACTCACCAAAAACCCTATTGACTCGCGATAGACATGGGATTATGCTGTGGCGCTTTTTGAGAACGGGTAGTGAGGAGGTGTATACGGTTATGCCACACAAAGCGAAGAAAGGAACACAGAAGAAGTCGACCAAGGAACCTAAGAAAGGAACGGAATAACACGTTGAATCAGAGGATACTGAAATGGCCACGGCCAAGTGCCCACTTTGTGGTTTGAAAATTAGCGCTACAAAAGCAGACATCGTTCTCCTCCGTAAGGGGTTTCGTTGCCCAGCTTGCGGGGTTATGCTGGAGATTGTCAGTGCGAGTCCCTTCAAGGTGGCAACAATTGCTAACCGGCACTCGCCGGACCGAAACTCCCCGATCGAACACACCGCAACCATCAAGGGATGAGGTTTGATCCCTAGCGGAGAAACAGATGCCTATGACAAGTTGTCCACTGTGCGGTACCTCGATCAATATCGATCGAGAGGACGCCATTCTCTTCAGCAGAATATGCTGTCCAGGGTGTAATCTCCTGTTGGAGATCATCAGCGAAACCCCTTTGATGGTAGATTTGGTAGGTGAAAGGTGGGACTACGACGATTCCTACGGTGAAGCTGTATCTCAGAACCTCAGGCACATGAAGAGAGCGAAGGAGTCTACCAAACACGCAAGAAGCAATATCTTCCGAAACCCCTTAGGAGGAAATGATGAGTAAAACCATTTGCCCAGTTTGTAATCAGGACATCACAGTTGAATCGATCCATCTCTTTAGCCAAGTGCGCTGTCCTAAATGTAATGCGTTATTGAAGGTTATTGAAGAGTATCCCCTGGAGCTAGAAGAGGTTTTCGAGGAAGAGGACGGAGACGAAGAGGACGACGGGGACAAAGAAAGTGGCTTCGAACGGGCCCTGAACCAATACGAGCGGAGAAAGCGCTAGTCAACTGCGCTCCTTTGTACCTCAATCTCCGGCTTGTCCATGTCAACCGATGCTCTCCACAAGGGATCACTCGGTTACAGTGAAATAGGTCTCCAGGGATACAGTTTCTTCGTTCAGTCTGGCTGTTACATAGACTAACCATGTCCCTGGTGAGGTGCGGGGAGCAACTTTCCATGTCCAAGAAACATTACCTTCTTCACCCGCCTCCTTCGAATAGAGTCCTGCAGTCGTACTCCATCCCGTTTTGTACTGCACTTGGATCGAGCAGTTCGCTCCCGGCATAGTCTTGATCTCCACAGTTGCGTCTTTACCCTGTTGCACAGGAGATGTCACACTGACTAGCTCAATTAACAGGTCTTGGCCAAGCAACTGCTAATTAAATCCTATCTCGTCCTCCTTACACATCACAGCACGCTGTCTTGCTGTCTTGCTGTTTTACCATCTAGAGTTATCCACAGCTTGATGGCATACCGCTCTGCTGTTATCCTGTCCTTATGACATACATCTATGCTGTCGCCAACCAAAAAGGAGGGGTCGGAAAGACCACCTCTTGTGTCTGCCTAAGCGCTGCGCTTGCTGAACACGGCAAGCGAGTGTTGTTGATTGACTTGGATCCACAGGGCGGCCTAACCACTGCATTGGGGTTTAGCCCTGATAGTTTTGATACAACAATCTACACCGTCCTAATTGATGATGAGGTTTCACTGGATAAGGCAATCACGAACAGCAAGACAGACAAAGTTGATTTCGTCCCCGCCAATCTCGACCTCGCTGGAGCGGAAGGAGAGCTCTTGGGGGAGATCGGGTGGGATCGAACACTCAAGGTAGCACTGGAGCTAGCGCAAGAGAGCTATGATTACATCTTCCTTGATTGTCCTCCCAGCCTGGGAGTGCTCACCACTAATGCCCTCATCGCGGCACATCGGGTGCTCATCCCGGTGCAAACTGAGTACTTGGCCATGCGCGGGTTGAAGCAGTTGACCCAAGTTCTAACCAAGGTGAGGCGCAAGGGGAATCCAAACCTGAAATCGAAGGTACTGCGCACTCTACACCAAGCGAGGACTATCCACGCCAGTGA
>Ga0307990_1003368_pt1 | contig 12213 bp, 8 predicted proteins | sample EllFjometagen129_FD_203168 | JGI IMG/M metagenome (GOLD analysis project Ga0307990, IMG submission 203168) | Marine microbial communities from Ellis Fjord, Antarctic Ocean - #129 | ecosystem: Environmental > Aquatic > Marine > Unclassified | place: Southern Ocean | collected 2014-10-08
GGAGGAGTCTTCTTCATCGAAGATTATTCCGGAATTACAATTGAGAACTGTACTTTTACCCAGAACCTTGCCAATCATGGGGCTGTCATCGCTTGCCTGAAGGGTTCAGGGATAGAAGTGACAAACAATCTGGCTTATAATAATTACGCCCTTGAAAGTGGTTCTTTCCTTCGTTCAGACTATGCTTATCCAAAGTTATTGGGTAATACAATAGTGGATAATCACCTGCTAAATTCTGATGTTTATGAGTATTCCGGAGCAGTTCATTCCTTTAAATCGAAGCCTTTCCTTATGAACAACATTGTTTACGGAAACACAAGCAATTGCATTGAGAACTTCCAACTTTATCTAAGCAAACCATTTTATACTCGTCACAACCTGGTTGGGGGCGGTTACTCGGGAGAGGGAAACTTATCTGCAGATCCTGCATTCCTTGAGTTAACTGATGCTTATTATGTTCCCTCAGAAACTTCACTTTGCAAGGATGCAGGAACACTTAACACAGAATTTCTAATCCAACCAACTACTGATATCTATGGAAACCAGAGGGTTTACAATAACTTCCCGGATATTGGATGTGCTGAGTTTCATCCCTTTATTTCACTTGATGAAAACAACAATCAACACGAAGTCCTAAAGGTCACAACCTATCCTAATCCTGCTGGTAACAGAATCAAATTCAAGAGTAATTTAATTGCTAAAGGACTCTCAGAAGTAACCATTTATGATATCCGAGGAAGGAAAGTTAAAACCATCTGTGGAGCAAATGATGGTGAGTTAATTTGGGATTTAACAGATTCTAAACAATCACCTGTTCCTGCAGGTGTCTATCTCTACTCAATAGGTGAAGGTGAGAGAACAAATGTAGGGAAGGTCGTTGTAATTCGATAGGATAAGGCCGACAGTGTTTGATAAGAAAGAGCTTTACACCATTACTTATCATACATATTATGTGTCCTATAATTGAGGTAACTAATGATAATCAAAACAAATATTTTAAATCCAATAGATATAACAGAGTGCGAACTGCGCAAAGAGATATACATTACAATTGAAGAGGGTAAGATCAGCTCTATCTCTCCGACAATAGAACTAAGCAAAGATTTTGTGGATTATAGTAATTTGCTCTGTTTACCCGGCATGATAGATTCTCATACCCACCTTTCTCAGTGGCATATCAGGGGTAAATATAGGAACAACCTTTTAGATTGGTTGAATGAAATTGTATTCCCGGAAGAGAAGAAATCCTTTGATCCACTTTATGCTGAGCAAACAGCAACGGACTTTTTTGACAAGCTCATCAAATCAGGGACAACCACAGCCGGAGTATATGTCTCAGCATCACAAACTGCAACTGATATAGCCTTTCAGAAGGGAAACGAAAGTGGAATGAGACTTGTAATGGGGCAGGTTATGATGGATATGAACTCCCCAGAATATCTTTGCCAGAAAACGGATGATAGTCTTAGAGAAGCTGAAGAGTTATGCCTAAAGTGGAATAAGAAAACAGAATTACTGCATTATGCTTTCACTCCTCGTTTTGCTATTACCTGTTCCAGAGATCTCATGAGTGAAGTCGGAACTTTAGCTGAGAAAAATAAGGTTCGTATTCAGACCCATCTTTCAGAAAACAAAGCGGAGATAGAGCAGGTTCTTGCTCTGTTCCCAGAGTGCTCAAGCTATACTGATATTTACAATAAATATAAGATTCTTTCACCCTTATCGATATTTGGACATGCAATTCATCTCTCGGATACAGAGCTTGGACTATTGAGAGATAGTGGGAGCACAATCGCCCATTGTCCGGACTCTAACTTCTTCTTAAATTCCGGCCAATTCCCTTTAGGACGGATAAAGAAAGCCGGAATTGATATAGGTCTCGCTTCTGATATTGCAGCAGGGACAACCCCCGATATGTTCTATCATCAGAGAATGATGCTTTATCGCCAAAGTGCTGGTGTGTTAAAACTCCCCGAACTTTTGTACACAGCTACACTCGGTTCTGCAAAAGCTCTCAGACTAGATTCTGAGACAGGTTCTATTGAAATTGGCAAATCAGCAGACCTCATTTTTATTGATAGTAAAGCATTAGATTCTGAAGATGTAGATTCAGCAATTTCTGAATTAATCTTCCTGACCCCGATTCCTAAAATCGAGAAAGTCTTTATCGCGGGTAAACAGCTACTCTAAGCTATAATTATTGCAGTTTTCCACCACCGTCCCTTTTGCGGGTCCCTTTGGCAAATGCATACAAGGTTGGCGGAAGAAAATCGAATGTGGATGTGAGAAAACCCGACTCGAAGCTATCGTCAAATCGGGTTCATCTACTAATTTTAAATATTTCTAAATTTATGCTTTCTTAAATACTCTGCAAGTTCTTATACATTTTCCACAATCAGTGCACTTTGCCTGATCAACGGTAGGTGCTTCAAATGCTACCTGATTAATAGCACCAACAGCGCAAATCCTCTTTGTCGGGCAGAGATGGTTCTCAGGGCAATACTTTTTATCAACTTTAATCATCTTTATTCTCCTTATTCTCATGGACATTTTGCAACAACATCTGTGCAAAATCTTCCAACTTATCAGCCTTAATTATAGTTAGTCCTTTATTCTTGTCACCAAGGACAATTAAGGAATCTCCGGCGTTAATATTAAAATATTCTCTAGCTTTCTTAGGGATTACAATCTGTCCCCTTTCTCCAACCTTAACGGTTCCGCAGATACAGGCTCCATCTTTAAATTCGATCACATTTACCTCCAACTTGAAATAGTTTGTGAATTATCTGTGTAATTTGTGTGAAATTCTGAGAGTTAGGGTATCTGTCAAGTAGAATATGTTAATTCATACTTTACATACACGGTGGATCTAAAGGTCTTAGTTCTCCAAGTAAATTAGTATTGGTAAGTATTATTGGGGGTTAAGAAGAAGAATACTCCACTTGCTACCAAGCAGAAAGTAGTTAGGATGAAAAACAGTGGTGCACTGTATTGGAGGATAAACAAAGAGTTTATTCCCGTAATAGACATAATAAGTAGTCCGGCACAAAGTGGCATTCTGAAGGAGCAGAAGATTGATACAATAATGCCACCACTCATGACAAACCTCATCATCTGTATCAGTGCAGAGGTTGTTGGCTGGAAATCCTCTGTTACCAAAAAAATAAGGGCAAAAAAGCTTAGAATTACACCAATAATAGTTGTTTTGTGTACCTTCATAGTTACCTCGATTAATAGTTCAGCATTAAGAGATGTGCTGAAAACTGTCAATGAATAAAATTTTAAGTAGTTTTATACCAAACTATTACAACCAGAATACTAATCATAATCTAACTAATAATTGTGTATCTTCCGCCAGCAATCCTTCTAATAATGTCCGACATCTCTAACTCAAGCAAATTTGCTGCTAGTTCACCAAAATTCTGTCCTGTTAATTCGATTAGAGTATCCATATCAATTGGCTCTCCGGATTCCTTCAGGCAATTGTAGATTGGGTTATTGACAGGTAAGTTAGGCACTGAACCCTCTTGCTTACTATCTATGCCTAAGTCTTCTAAAATGATTTTTGCTGATAAGGCTGGAGTTGCCCCTTGCGAAATTAGGGTATTGGGAGCACTGGCTACATCTCTATAAATATCTCCGGGAACTGCATAAAGGAGCTTATTCTGCTCCAGAGCAAAACGAGCAGTTATTAACGCTCCACTCTTTACACCGCCCTCTACCATTATCACAGCTTTGGATATTCCGCTGATAAGTCGGTTTCGCTCAGGAAAATGCCATCTCTCTACTGTTTGTCCGGGAGGATATTCAGAAAGAACAAGTCCGGTTTCTGCAATCTGGTCAGCTAATTTGCGATTGGCATCAGGATATACCTTATCCAAACTGCCGGGTAAAATTGCTATTGTCTTACCTTCTGCCTTAAGAGTTGCCCTATGAGCCTCGGCATCGACACCAAAGCTTAATCCACTCACGATAGTAAGATTGTTAAAAGCAAGCTCTCGAACAAAGTTATTCACAACTCGAACCCCATAGTTAGATACTTTCCTCGTTCCAATGATACCTACACAATTGTTACAAATGGAGAGATCTCCTCTATAGAATAGGAACATTGGAGGACAGTATAGATTCTTAAGATCTTGGGGATAATCTGTATCAAAAAGGGTAATAAACTTGAACTCATCGTTATTGTAAGCTCTATCAATCTGGGGATCAAAGGTAAGGTCTGCGATAGACCATTTCTGGATAATCTCTCTAGGGGCTAAACCTGATTCTGAAAAACCGGAATGGGGTTGTCCAATATAATTGATTGGTTCACCCCAGTCCTCAAGAATTCTATATTTATGCTTAAGCTTGATTTTCTTTTCGTCACGAAAAATCAACCAAGCTTTGATTCGCTTAATCATATGCAATATTTAAATTATTCAACTTCCTTTTCAATAGCAATAGGTTATGTTGAGATACTGATGATATTGCCATTATCTCCTCGTGCATCTGCTCTGAAAAGGTCTGTCTCAGTTCTTCAAGCTTTGGTTCGAGTTCATCCCCTGGGATTGTGTCTATTTTACTCATCACAATCAAATGAGGTTTCTTATCCAGGAAGTTATCGTATTGATGAAGTTCAGACTTCAATACTTGATAATCTTTGAGTGGATCCGGTGAGTTGATATCAAGTAAAAAGAGAAGAACTTTAGTTCTTTGAATATGCTGAAGGAACTGAATTCCTAAACCCTTACCAGTATGAGCCCCTTCTATAATTCCGGGAATATCTGCCATTACAAAACTCTCATATTCACTAACTCTAATCACACCTAATGAGGGTTCAAGTGTAGTGAACTCATAGTTTGCTATCTTTGGTCTGGCTGCTGATACAGCACTAAGTAGGGTTGATTTACCAGCGTTAGGAAATCCAACTAAACCTACATCTGCCATAAGCTTTAAATTCAGCTCAAGTTCCATATGGCCACCCGGTTTACCGTCAGTAGCTTTACGAGGAGCCTGGTGGGTAGCTGTTGCAAAGCTAAGATTACCGCGTCCGCCCTTACCACCTTTAGCCAAAATAACCTCTTGTCCTACTTCTGTAATATCAGCTACCTTTACCTCTACATCATCTACAATATTGAAAACTTCTGTACCAACCGGAACATAAACATAAATATCCTTACCACCCTTTCCGGTTCTATTTCCACCCTCACCATTGGCTCCATCATCTGCTTTTAGAGTTTGAATATGACGATAGTTTAAAAGTGTGTTCATGTTTGCTTTTCCAGCGACTATAACATTTCCACCTTTTCCGCCATCTCCCCCGTTAGGACCACCCTTTGGAGCAAACTTCTCTTTTCTAAAACCAATACATCCATGCCCACCATTACCGGCTTGGATTCTAACTTTCGCATGATCAATAAACATTATTTATCCTTTGTAATCTCTTTAAAATTCATATAAATACATTAAACTTATCCCTTGATGCGAAGTCAATTGTAAATTTTCATTGACTTGTATAACTATCAGAACATCCATATATTTAACTAAGAATAAATTGAGAATAAATAATGAAATATAAACTTCTTTTACTGCTTTTAGCAATACTAATGCTAACGGCATGTGCCACTAACAGCACGATAAGGAAACCTGATACAATGAAAACAATTGAAACTAAAGAGTCCGCTCCTGAAGTGTCAATTCAGAAGAAAGGTGACAAATTAATCTCACAAGAAGATAAGAAACTAAAGAAGCGAAATGTTAGCATTCAGGCTAAAGGTGATTACATCCTTGTGATAAAGCATCTTTTTAAACTATTTCATTATCGTGATGGTGTTTTACTTAATGAATATTATATTGCAATTGGTTTAAACACAGGAGATAAACAGGCTGTTGGTGATTATAGAACACCGATTGGCATCTTCCCTATTGTGGGTATTGAGGACTCTTCTGAGTGGGAGCATGATTTTAATGATGGTCTCGGTTCCATAAAGAATGCTTATGGTCACTGGTTCATTCGTTTATTAACGAATCAAGATACAACTGTTAGTAAGCGAATATGGACGGGTATTGGCATTCACGGCACTCACAACCCTAATTCAATTGGAACGCACGCTACAGAGGGCTGTATTCGCATTAGGAACGCTGATTTGATTAGATTGGTTCAGACATTACCGGATAACGGACAAGGGGCTATTGTAGAGATAATCGAATAGACTATTTCCAAAGCTTATGTAAAGCCTGCCCCATCTCAGCATTATCAAGATATTTTCCTCTAACAGGATCCTTTTCATTTGCAATTCTCTTAAACTTCTTAGCATCCTTGCCTTTTGCATAAAAAGGAACCAGTGAGTTTGTATGATTTCCACTATAGAAAGTAAAGCCGGGCATTTCACCTTTACCATTGTTTTGGACAGGCACAAACTCCTCTACTTCTTCCCCTGGTGATTCACCCCAAACGCAACCGGTCTCATGGTCGGCAGTAACGATCACTAAGGTCTCTTTCCAAGAGCTATTCTCCTCAACCCAATTCTCAATGAAACGGATTGTTGCATTGAAATCAAGCATCTCTTCAACTAAACGACCCTGTTGTTTGTAGTGACCTGCATAATCAATGGCACCACCCTCAACTAAGAGGAAGAAACCATCGTCATCATTATCAAGAACATTGAGAGCAGTAGCTGTCATCTCTGATAGTGTTGGCACTTTCTCATCAAATGGGACAACAAAGGCATCTGCCTTCTTGTCTCCACCTCTGGTCTGCTGTCCATTCTTGGCAGATTCATACACACCGAGGATTCTTTTAGGAGTATCGCCTGTTCCATACTTTATGAAATCCTCTCGCTTTGTTATAAGCGTCCATGGATCTGGCTGATTATCATTATCTATATCGTTTACTATTCTATCATTGTATTGTGTCTCATTCTTTGGTAGCCATTCCCAGAACTCTTTGGGGCCAATGTATTTATTGGGTTTATAATCTCTCATATCAGGATTTGCACCCCCAATCGCAACTGCCACATTGGAGTCGAAAACTATATTCATGGCAATATCATGGTAATCTTTCCGATACTTTTTATTTGTAACGAAGCCTGCAGGAGTGGCATGGCAGTATGGCACTGTAGTAACAAATCCTACACTCTTTCCCTTATCAGTAGCTCTCTCACCAAATGATTTTAATTTGTTACCATTCTCATCGAACCCGAGGATACCATTCTTGGTTTTAACTCCGGTTGACATTGCAGTGGCAGAGGCTGCTGAATCTGTGAATCCAGCAACATATACAGAGTCCTGTTCATTCTTAATCCCGGATTTGAGATATTTAAAGCTTTCCCATGCTAATTTAGAGTCATACCCACCATTTGTAAGTGACCATGTACTCATTGCTAATTTAACGGGGAAGTTCTCATAAGCCTGTTTTCCCTCTTCCCCAAATTCATAATAATCTCCAACTTTGACATGGTTAAATCCCATCCCATCTCCGATACAGACAATAATATTCTTAGGGGTTGCATTTATGGAAACTACAATTAGTAACATTAGAAGCAGAGTAATCTTGAACTTTTTCATATCTCATCCTTGTTTAAATATCTTATATTCCAAATGATAATCAGGACTAAATTGTGGCAATATTTCTTTTAAATCTCCCACACTTCTCTTCAATAATTCTAACGAGTCTCTTACTACTTGCTTACCCAGTCCCCACTCAAAGCCTACCCAGCCGGGTAAGAAACGGGTAAGATTTCAGTTAGAGTTGAGTAAGGAGAAAGTAGTAATTATTGAAGGAAGATTCAAGAGCGATGTTACAATCAATTCGGGTAATAGAAAACGGGGCATGCATAAGCACGCCCCGTTTAAGTTTATAGGTATGTTGAAATTATTTCATCAATACCATTTTTCTAACAACGGTTTTGCCATTGTTTTCAAGTTTGTAGAAGTAAACACCACTAGCTTGGCCGTCTGCACTCCAAACAATATCATTCTGACCAGCAGGAACAGTACCATTTACAAGTGTTTCAACAAGCTGACCCTTAAGGTTATAAACCTTCAAGGATGTTTGACCAGCTGCCGGAACACTATAACTAATATTTGTTACAGGGTTGAATGGGTTAGGGAAGTTATTAAGACTCATTGGAATTGAAGGAAGTACAACTTCTTCATTATCAACAGGACCGTTAAATACGAGTGTACGTATCATCACTTCACCTTCAGTGATTGGTTCCCAAGCTGCTGTTCCAATTTTCTTCATTGAATTGCCATTGATGCTTGTATCTAAACCGATTTCACTTGCATTTGAAAATTCAAGTAAACCAATCCAGAATTCACCGTCAGCTAACACATCTTCAAGCTGAGCATTCATTCCGTCTGGTGCAAGAACTTCATTAAGACCTTCAACAATCTCAGCTGCTGCGATTGTTGTTTGGAAAGCATACTGTAATGCAGGTGCGCCATTGTCATCATCAAATATTCTGATAATAAATGGAGCTGTTCCAAGAGTTTCAACATAGATACCTATATTAACAATCTCAGGAACATAACCATGATCAAAGTATACTGCCATCATGTTATTGAAACCAACCTGATATCCCATTTCCGGCATACCATCAGTTGCATCAAGATACTCATACTCATCAGTAAGCACGAACACTGCTACTTCATTTGAAGCGTCAGATTCGTTGGTACCATAGTTACCTGTGATTTTGTAATAGTTGAGCTGACCAGCAGTTGGGTCAGTGTGAGTGTACATTGTGTTGTCTGGACCGGTTAAAGTCATGAGAGAAGTCCAGCTTTCCTGGTCCATTGAATGATAAACATTATAACCATCTGGCTGATATGCATCTGGATCTGGAACTAAGAGAGTAGCACTAATACCACAATTCATTACATCAGTATAATTCTGTTCAAGTGCAACCCAACTTCCTTCTGAATAGCAATAAGATCCAGGAACAATTGAAGAGTCATCGCAAAGAAGACCCTGGTCAACAACATCAAAGTCACCTACGGCAACCCAGACTGTTCCATTTGCAGGAACCATATATTCCCATTCACTTACATTAACATAAGTCCAGTCATAATGTTCAACTGAATCCCAATCTTCTAATGTGTACATAGGAGTTGCTGCTGGTACACCAGCGTTGTCTTCATAAAGCATAACATCTACTGTTCCGGCAAATTCAGTGCTAACAGCGTACATAACGAAGTTAATGCTCTGAAGAGGTACAGCAATGTCATAAGGGTTTACTATTTTCATAGCATAAGGAGCAGCGTCATTAACATACAATGCCCATGTGCCATTAGTGAAAGAAACGTTTTCAGGTGATGCTGCTGTAGGTGAACTCCAGTTGAGTTCAACGCCTACTTCTTGAGTGAATTCAGCAGTTAAAGCGTATGGAGCAGGAAGATAGACATCATTATAAATCATGAAATCATCAACAAAAATACCCCAGCCATCAGGATCAGCGTCACCATCAGGTGCGTCTTCATCTGATTGGAAATATACGCGGAATTTAACATCATTACCGGCATAGTCATCAATTCTTCCGTCAAGACTATAGCTTTCAATCATTGAACCCCAATCAGTAAGTCCACCAGCTTCAGAACCGGTAAATACATAGTTGTTACCAGTAGCTGAGCCATAAGGATTACTCATTGCATACCATGTGAAACCATCATCAGGTGATATTTCAAAACCAAAGTAATCAACTGCAGGGAAAGTATCCCCATCGCGGAAGTTAACTTTAATCTGGAAGTCTGCCCAAATCTCTCCAGCTGGTGGAAGAGTAATTGTTGGGGAAATAAGATAGTTAAGAACATTAGGACCATACTCTAACACATCGTTAGTACAAGCAGCTACCTGAGTTCCTGATGGAGCAGTAGCACTTGTAGTTACATGCCAAAGGTCTCCACCAAGTGGAACGAGACTAGCCATTGTAAACCCTGTGTCATCTGATGCATCGTTTGTGAAAGTTCCACAAGCAATGTTATCAACTTTAACACCAAAGAGTTCTGGTTCATCAGAAGTACAGTATCCTGGGTCTGAAGCAAATGCGAAACGAACCATTACTGGCTGTCCCATATATGCAGTCATGTCAAATGAAGCATTTTCCCAACCGGCTGAGGTTCCACCCCAACCTGGTATGCCATCGCCTTCACCATGTTCAAACCCGAAAGAATAGAATGATGTACCATTATATGCAGGTGCAATAGGATTCATAATTGTCCAGTTTGTACCTTGGTCAGTGGAAATACGAATATTCCAACCATCCCAAGCATCGTAAGGTACGTCGCCACCGAGAGCTTCGGTAGCATAATTCATATCAAAAGTTAAAGTGTTTGCATCAACAGTAAATTCTGGTGTGTCGAGTACAACATAAGTGTGATCAAGGTATCCACCAATGTTTGTGCCATTAGCAAGAGACTCGTCACCCATCCACCAAATCATTTCGCCGTTATCATCATAAGTGCGCCACATTCCAGCAGGCACCGTGCCATCAAAAGTTGACCATGATCCAACTCCACCTTCAAAATCTTCGGTGTAAGTCACTTCAAGGTAGCGGTCAGCTGCCTGTGGGCTTGGTGTCGTGTAGTTAGCTTGCTGGAAATCCAAAGCAAATAAACTACAAGCAAATATAAAAATGCTTGCAATTATTAGAGCTTTCTTCATAATTCCTCCTCTGGTATTCTGTTTTCCGTTTGTTTATTAGTATAAACTTATATATCTCAATTCCAAAATATATAATATTCATGTTTTCTGTCAAATGTTTATTATATGCATAAATTGAACCACACTCAGCTATATTGCAATCTGTAAAGGTCGTAGTACAATCCTTCACGCGTCAATAACTCTTGATGATTCCCCTCTTCAACAATCTTTCCTTTATGCAAAACAATGATCCTATCACAATGCTGGATAGTAGATAAGCGATGGGCAATAATAATTGATGTCCTGTTTTCCATCACTCTTTCCAGAGCCGTTTGAATCAATATTTCAGTCTCTGTATCTATATTCGAAGTAGCTTCATCAAGGATGAATATAGATGGGTCATAAGCTAAAACTCTTGCAAAGGCAATCAACTGCCGTTGACCCACTGAGAAGGTTGCTCCCCTTTCCTGAACAGGTTCTTCGTATTTGCCAGGGAGAGACTCAATAAATGTATTAACATTTACCATCTTAGCTACCTGATGCAAGCGTTCATCGTTTATTGTGCTATTACTTAAGACAATATTGTCTTTGATTGTTCCTGAGAATAAGAATACATCCTGTTGAACAATTCCGATATTATTTCTAATATCTCTAAGTGCATATTTATTTAAGGGCTGACCATCAATCAGAATCTCACCCTTTTGGTATGGATACATACTTAATATCAAATTTACTATTGATGTTTTACCGGATCCTGTATGCCCAACAAGGGCTACATTTTCTCCCGGATTAATCTTGAAAGATACATCTTTCAGAACCCATTCCTCTTTATTGTATGCTAACCATACATTTTTAAACTCAATACTGCCTTCAAATCTTTCTCCATTCTCAAGCTCATGACGATAATCATCCTGATCTTCATCAATAAGTCCAAAAATCCTCTCAGCACCGGTAAGTGCGGCCTGGAGAATATCAAATTTCTGGCTGAACTGGTTAATAGGTTCAAACAGTTTACGAACATATTCACTAAATGCCATGAAGAGACCAATTGTTATAACATTGTCAAGTATCTTACCACCACCATACCAGATTAATAGAGCTACAGCTAAATGGGAACAGATACGAATGAGCGGATTAAAAAAGGCATTTAGAGTCAACTGCGAGAGTTGTGTTTTAAAGTAACTGTCATTCCCTTCTTTGAAATTGTTTCTTTTAGCATCATACTGGTTGAATATCTGGATAATCTTAGAGCCGGACATATGCTCTGCCAGAGTTGCATTGAGGATTGCAACTTTCTTCCTAACTTCTCTATAGATAGGTCTTATTTTACGCTTATAAATAACAATCAAAAGGATAATCACAGGAATTAAGCTAAAGGAGACAAGTGATAGCTGAACATTCAAATTCAGCATCAAGATCATAATGGCAATTATCTTTATAACATCCTGGATGATAGTTATTGCACCGGTCGCCAGCATCTCATCGAGAGTTCTGATATCGTTTGTAACACGAGTAACCAACCGTCCAACAGGATTATGGTCAAAGTAAGATACAGGCATCTTTTGAAGATGACCAAACAGGTCCTTTCTCAG
>Ga0307990_1003369_pt1 | contig 12213 bp, 10 predicted proteins | sample EllFjometagen129_FD_203168 | JGI IMG/M metagenome (GOLD analysis project Ga0307990, IMG submission 203168) | Marine microbial communities from Ellis Fjord, Antarctic Ocean - #129 | ecosystem: Environmental > Aquatic > Marine > Unclassified | place: Southern Ocean | collected 2014-10-08
TTAAACCACATACAAATATTCAACTCTCAGAGACTTAAGAACCATGAAAAACAGGGAGTTACAAACAAATACTATGATAATTGTTCATAACCGAAGCTTTTTATTAAATTTGACACTGATTAGTTACGAAAAAATTAAACATTACAACCATTGTGCTATTTTTGGGATTTGCTCTTATGTTAGGATTCGCATCATGCGAAGATGACCCGATCGACACAGATCCAATAATAACTGATGACACAAATCCAGATGATGATTCAGACCCAGTCGTAACTGCGGAATGTTTTGATATTGTAGATTTAGATACTTATTTTGATGTTATACAAACAGTATGCTTTATAAATCCAGAAGAAGGTTGGCTAGTAGGGCAAGATTCTGATGATAACACCACAGATATTCTTGCACATACTGCAGATGGAGGTTTGACTTGGAGTGTAGTAAACACTGATTTGAAATTGTTCCATACAGGCAGTGTATCAGCACCATACATTGATTTCTATAACTCAACCGATGGATATTTGATAGGTGAATATGAATATGTTACTGGAGGATATGGTGGAAATCCGTTAAAGTATACTACAGACAAAGGTCAAACATGGTCAGAAATAGCTGATGTTGCATATGGTACTTGGGATGTAGTTGCAGTAAATAGTACAGATGCTGTATTTATTGGACATACTGTTTATGGGTACCATAATAATTGTGTTTTATACAAGGTCTCAAATGCGACTCATGAAATTACTCAGACAGTAGAATTACCTATATCTTTAGAATTCTTTGCTAAAGTTGATATGAATCTTTCTGAAGATCGAGTAATCAATGTTCCTGTAAGTAGTGTTGATATAGGTCCAGGTTTATATATGGCAAGATCAAATGATTTTGGTGCAACATGGACATATATAGCAATAGACTTAGAATATATTTATAATATTGATTTCCCTACTAATAATACAGGGTATGTTATCGGTGAAATTGATGGATCAGATTTGTTTTTATGTAAAACGACTGATGGTGGATTGACTTGGACTAATAAGCCTTTAAATTTATCTTTAGGTGAGTTTTTTATTCATCACGATTTTTTTGATGCTCAGAATGGTTTAGGTATTATCTATGGAGCAATTTACAAAACCACAGATGGTGCAGAAACTTGGACAAAAGTTTCATGCATTTCAGATTCAGATCATACCCCAACAAGAGGAGTGGCTTATGTAAGTCTTGATAAATGGTATGCAATTGGTAATAGATATAATTCTGCCGAAGACGAAACACATTCGGAATTTCTTATTTATGAAGAGGAATAATTCACTTATTGTGACATCCTGATAAAGTTTACAGGACTAATACTAGAAATACAAAATATAAAATCAGCAAATCAAAAGTACTTGATTTGCTGATTCTGTTTTTAGTATAATTTCTTTTTTTGCATTAATGTTATCAGAATAGCTTCGACCCATAATTTCACCTTAGGCTAGTGTAGTCGAAACAAAGGCTTACGCTCAGAAACTAGCGGAATATTATAAAAGTCTAGAGATAAGTAATTGCTTAAAAAATCAGCGATTAAGCTTTTTTCTTTAGCAAAAGCAATTTGTCAAATTTGAATTTTCGTTTCGAGTCTCTAAGTATCCAGAATATTACACCGCTTATTAAAGCTGCAAAAAAGCACCAGACTGAAAGCAGATATTGAGTAAAGAATATTCCGGTTATAAGGCAGGACAAAAACATTAGTGACCCTAATACCTTTGTTCTTTTAATATTCGACATAAATAACGGGGTAATTGTAACAATCATATACACTGCAAACACGAAATATCCTAATGGTCTTGGAAAAGTATTATTGTACTGAATATGAAATCCAGTGATAATAGGGGTCACATCAAAAGAAATCAGGCAAAACAAATAGTAACACGACAATAATATTCCCATACCGAGTAAAACCCACAGTATTTTTCTCTTCTTTTTATTTTCTTCCATAAATAAAACAGCAAGAGGAATCATTGTCGGCCAGATGAAATCAGCCATAATAAGGAAAAAATAAGTGCTGAATTTCTTGAGAAACAGATATTCCGGATTGAGAATAGCTAACCACAAAAACCCTTCTGCAATTTGCTGTAATCCAAAAAACAACGGAATACTCGCAAAAATAATCTGCGATGGTTTATGTACTTTTGTGATTGTCATTACACCAATAGTGGAAATAATAGCTCCTCCTGCAAAACTGGCTTCCGGTGAAAAACACATATAAGTCTCTTTCTGTTCGTTAAATAATTTGGTAATTATACAAATATTTTGCAAATAATCAGGCTGCATGTTAGCAATGATTTTCAAAGAATTTACCACCCCGAGATTATTTTTTATAACCGTATCAGTAACGTAACTACGTGAGATTCCTCACCGGCGTCTGGGGGTGAGAAATCTCACTGGTAAATAATTCAATGTTTGATTTTTACCGGATAACAATAATTCAAAATATTTATATTATTTTAGACACTGATTAGTTACGTTTTATGTTGTGTGACACCATTAGAATCTTAAATTTTTCTAATTTTGTGCAGCCATTTGGCATGAACCAATAAAGTATATCTGATATGAAATTTAAAATTAGTCATAAGCCATTAGACTTTAATGTTTTGAATGATTTGGTTAATCAGGATGTTGAATTGAGTCTTGGAAAGGATGCTATTGATGCAATCCGAAAATGTAGAAACTATTTGGAAGATAAAATGCAGAAAGTGGACGCTCCCATTTACGGGATTAACACAGGTTTTGGGTCCTTATGTAAAGTGTCAATAGGAGTGGATGATTTATCAAAACTTCAGGAAAATCTAGTAAAATCGCATGCCTGCGGTACAGGTGAGTCTGTACGTACGGAGATTGTTAAACTTATGATGTTATTGAAAATTCATGCCTTGAGTATTGGAAATTCCGGTGTTCAGTTGGCAACTGTTCAGCGTTTAATCGATCTTTACAATAAAAACATAATTCCACTTGTATTCGAACTTGGTTCACTCGGTGCGTCTGGTGATTTGGCGCCTCTCGCCAATATGGTACTTCCGGTTTTAGGACTTGGGGAAGTGTATTATAAAGGAGAGCGTATGCCTTCAATGCAAGCATTGGAAGCAGAAGGATTGAAACCTATTTCTTTAGGTGCAAAAGAGGGCTTGGCATTATTAAACGGCACCCAGTTCATGAGTGCACACGGCGTATTTGCCATGTTGAAAGCTCAAAAACTTTCAAAACTTGCAGATTATGCCGCCGCCTTGTCTTTAGAAGCCTACGACGGTAGAATTGATCCATTTTATGAATCATTGCATACTATTCGTCCGCACAAGGGGCAGATAGAAACAGCAAAACAGATTCGCGATTTATTAAATGGTTCAGAATTTATTTCTCAGGCAAAAGCTCATGTGCAGGATCCATATTCTTTTCGTTGTGTGCCGCAGGTTCACGGAGCAAGTAAAGAGGTCATTTCTCATGTTGCAGATATTTTGAAAACTGAAATTAATTCAGTGACGGATAATCCAACAATTTTCCCCGATGAAGATATGATTGTTTCAGGAGGGAATTTTCACGGTCAGCCATTGGCAATTAATTTTGACTATCTCGGGATTGGAATTGCTGAGTTAGGAAGTATTTCAGAGCGTCGTGTTTATCGATTAATCAGCGGACAGCGAAACTTGCCCGAGTTTCTCGTTGCAAACCCCGGACTGAATTCAGGTTTTATGATACCCCAATATGCTGCTGCAGCAATTGTTTCACAAAATAAACAATTGTGTACGCCGGCTTCTGTTGACAGCATTTCCAGTAGTAATGAGCAGGAAGACCATGTGAGCATGGGAGCAAATGCGGCAACAAAATTAATTCGTATTGTTGAAAATCTTGAGCGAATTATTGCAATTGAATTGTTTGCTGCAACTCAGGCTTTGGAATTTAAAGGGGTTGAGAAAACATCTGACAGCTTGAAAGCTTTTGTTGCTGATTTCCGAAAAACAGTTCCTTTCATTCAGGAAGATGAGGAAATGTATCGTCATATTGATGCTGCTGTTGCATTTATTCAAAATGTTTCAATCGAATAAATTTGTTGTCAGAAAAAAATAGGAGAGGTCAGATTCCCCTTCCTCAAAGTTTATCTGACCTTTGTACCCCAATTCGCCAAATTGAATTTATTGTATGATACAAGATAAAATCTGAATGATATAAGTTTTATCCGTCGAAATGCTTATTTTCCCCTCAGCTTTGATTCACAATCGGTATTAATATCTAACTATTTGCGGTGAATTTTTCGGGTTAATCTTATGGCGCACTACTTGCGTTGTCTGAGTATTGCTGATGCTTTGCGTGATGAATTTGATATTTATTTTATTGATAGTAAAGATTATGCAGATTTGATTATTGCAAATGGTTTCAAAATTATCGATTATCAGCATCCGGAAATGGATGAGATTTTAGAGAAAGCAGGGGCTTTTAATTTTGATTGGATAAATTCTCATTCCATCCGTACCATGTTTGAAGCTCAGCTAAAGGTTATTCAAAATTACAAGCCGAAGCTTGTTTTTTCTGATACTTCCTGTTCAATGCCAATGCTTGCCGAATTTGTTAACGTTCCATTGATTTCAATAATGAATGCTTATGTCAGTAATTATTATGCTGATATTCGTCCGTTACCATACAGCCACAGAGCCTATAAATACCAGTTTAAGATGAAGCCGGTGATTTGGGAGAAGATCTTGATAACTGCAGAAAAAGCAAGTATGAAATTTGTACACAGACCCTTTGCACGGCAGCGAAAAATGCTGAACTTGTCAAAAAATCAGTGGTTGTTGGATGAATTTGAAGGTGATTTTAATTTGCTTTGCGATTTGCCGCAGCTTTTTCCGACACAGGATTTGCCTGAGAATTTTGCATACATTGGTCCGGTGTTTTACAATTCAGGGCAGGAAGAAAATGAATTGCTCAAATGGATACACTCAGGAGATAACAGACCACTAATTTATCTCAGTCTCGGGAGTAGTGGAGGTACGGTGAATCTGGATTTTTTAAAGCACCAGAATGCTCATAATTTCCGTTTCATTATTAGCGGAACAAAACAAATCCCAGATGCTGATAATATGCGATATCAAAAATTTGTCAATTTTGAGAAAATCCAACAGCATGTTAGATTGTATATCTCTCATGGCGGCAATGGCTCTATATATCAGGCTTTGGAAGCCGGTATTCCATTGTTGCTGATTCCTGCGTTTTTTGAACAGGCTTGGAATGCGCATCGGATTCAAAAACTACAACTCGGACTGGTTTTGCAACCAAACGAAATGGGCGAAATCTTTATACTCATTAAAAAATTGATTGATCGTGAAAAAAAAGATAAACTTCTTGAAATGCAGGATATAATACGTGATAATTCATTTAAAGAACAAGTTGTTGCTGCTGTGAAGTCTTATTTAAAGTCTTGATTAACAGAAAAAAGCCTGCATGAATTTTTTATCTCACTCCTTTTATTTACATTTGAAAAAACAAATAATCACTAACTTAAATGAATAAAACTATGAAAGGAAATTTTTTAATTTTATTAAACCAGGACTTGACTTAGTTGACAATGGTAGTTTCTTTAAACGCCCATTTTCTTGGTTGTACGTTGTTTTTGCCGTATTGAATTTGTTAATGCCTTTGTTTGTGCTTTATCAGGCAATACAGAACAAAATGTTCAGTGGTGGTTTTAAATTCGTAATTGCATTTATCCTGATGTGGCTATTTTTAGCTGCGGCCTCATGGGTAGGTTTTCAAATTTGGTGGAACCGCAAAGACAAAGTGTTAATGACAACTGCTGATTCCGATGAGTTTGTTTCTACTCCGGTATTTACACATTTCATCCAGAGTTTTGGTGAATGGCTGGGTAGCTTTTTTGCAATTGCTGGTTTTGGTGTTGCTTTAGTAAGTACAATTTTTGGTGTAGGTGGACTCCCGGGTCTAGATATGTTGAACGGAGGACTGATTTATATTGTATTAGCTCCACTGCAGGGATTCTTAATTATTATTGTTTTCCGTTTTGTTGCGGAACAAGCCAGAGCATTGGTGCAAATTGCAAACAATACAAAAAAATAAGCGTTAAGGGACCTTCTAATAATTCTTTTCTTTCAAGAAACAAATTTAAAAAATTTCATTGTCTATGAAAAACGCTGAAAATCTTGAGGCAAAAGAATTATTAGAAGTCCCCTTAATAAATTAATGCAGATTGACGAGGGGTATCATGTTATAAATATGCCTTGTCCTGAAAAATCATCTCATACTTTATTTTTGCAAATTCTGAATCAATCAAATCATAGTAAAACTGTCCATAAGCTGCATCGCTACTAGATTATAGCTGATTTGTTTCTGAAATTTCCTGTGTTTTGAAAATATAAATGCTTGATAAAAGCAAATTTTTCTATAAAACTATCAACTTTTTTCGCTATATTGCGTTTAATTGATAAGCTAAGTTGAAAATGTATTAATGTCCTCAAGCCCTACAAAAAATACAAGCCTGCGAATAGCCCTCATCTTTCTCATTGTTGGGTTGCTCTGGATTTTCTTTTCGAATCTGGTTTCCAATAGTTTATTTGAGGACACAAGTTCCATTGTGAACTTTCAAATGATGAAAGGTGCTTTGTTTGTTTTATCCACTGCTTTATTAATCTATTTTTTAGTAAATCGTGAGTTGCGCAGAAAAAATCATTTAATTGAATTTTTGAATAAAAGTGAGCATTGGTACAACCTTATGGTTTCCAACATACCCAACGTGGATATTTATTTATTTGATCCCGAGGGGAAGTTAATTTTGTCTCAAGGCTCTGTTTTACCATCCATGGGCATTAATTTCGATGATATTAAAGGAAAATCTATTGATGAAAGCAGCTTGACTGAGCGCACTAAAAACTTCATGAAGCCTCTGATTAAAAGTGTTGTAGAAGGAAATAGAATTGATGATATGTATGAATTTGAGAATAAACATTTTCAAATTTCAGGATTGGGCTTACAAAATGAGAAAAAGTGCTTTTTGCCGGATTAGTTATCGTCACTGATGCGACAGATATGTTTCAATTAATTGATGAACTGAAACTTAAAAAACAGGAGTTTGAAAATTTATACAACGAATATTATCATCAAAATTCATTACTGACACAGCAAAATGTTGATTTGATAAAGTTGAACAAGCAATTGAAAAAATCCAGACTAAAAGCAGAGGAAAGTGATCAATTAAAAACGAGCTTTCTCACAAATATGAGTCATGAAATTCGTACTCCATTGAATGGAATCATTGGGTTTTCACAAATTATTGCAGGCAACCAGTTAGGGAAAGAAGAAGTCCATGAATACAGTCATATTATTGCGCAAAGCGGTGAGAAATTGCTCGCAATTATTGATGATATTTTGCTTATGGCTCAACTTGAATCCGGACAATATCTTTATAAGCCCAAAAAGCTTTGTCTTGATACATTGTGGAACGATTTACAATATGTTGCTACCGAATTTGTTAGCCGAAAAGGTCAAAAACGTCGCCTCTTATTAAATGTTGATCAGTCTATTTTGCAACACGAGGCGAGTCTTGATAAAGATGCAATTGTGATTGTTTTTATCCGTTTGCTGGATAATGCGATTAAGTTTTCTGATGATGAGACACCAATTCGGATTGGGTTTTTAAAGAGTGAAGATGATACATTGGATATTTATGTGGAAGATGAAGGGATTGGAATTCCCGAAAATCAAATTCCTGAGACATTTAAGCGGTTTAAGCAATTGAATAAAGACAATTTGACACCGGTTGCCGGAAATGGTCTGGGCTTATCCATCGTAAAAGAAATCTTAGATGTGATGAATGCTGAAATTCATGTTGATTCTACTCCGGGAAAAGGAACACGGTTTATGTTTCAAATTCCGCTTCAATTTATAATATCACCAAATACAACAATAGATATGAAGGATATGCTCAGTTTGCCAAAAGGGCGGAAAATTTTGATTGTTGAGGACGTGCGAGATAATTTTGTGTTAATCAGAGCTTATCTGAAAAGCTTTAAGGTAAACCTTCATCACGCTGTGACAGTTGCTGATGCCAGTGATTATATTGAAAAGAATCCTGATATTGATTTAATTATGATGGATATTCGCTTGCCGGATGGTAGCGGGATGGATTTAACGAAAAAGCTTCGGGAAAAACAAGTTACCTGTCCGATAATAGCACAAACTGCTTATGCCGATTCTCATGATAAGCATCTTTGCATTGAGGCAGGTTGTACGGATTATTTGGCAAAACCAATTCATAAGGCTCAATTTATTGATACCCTAAAACATTATTTGGAATTAGAGTCAATCAGTGTCTGATACTCTCTTTAATTGTGGCGATGCTAAGTGGTCCTTCATTCATTAATAAATCGAGAATACTTAAATTTTCCTGAAATCCGTGTTTTTCCATAAAAACCTGCATGTATTCTTTCGGTTGAAAGTGGGAATCCTCCTTTTGCATACGTTTCTTCGGATGAATTGCATCTCGAAAATCATCAAATTCTGGGTTTTTATCAAATGATTTACTAATGATAAGTTCTGGATTAATCTCCAACGATGCGTTTAATTGCTCAATAATTCTAAGATTATAATCAAATAAAAACTTGTCTTGTGTTTGGAATAACGGAATCAAATTGTCCATATAATGCTCATAATACGGGGCAGAGCGATAAGCTGTTTTGATGCTGCGAAAATGATTGCTTTGCCAAGACATACTGTAATCAATTTTTATATCCCGAATAGGAATTTCTCTTAATCTTCCGCGCTCTACCGGAATACTGAGTGACTGAGCACCGTTTGGTCCCAATATACGGCAACGGTTTCGGTAGGATTGCTTTTGATAATGTTCCTCTGCTTCAATGATAATGGTGTTATATTCAAGCAGTTTGCAAAAATACTGGATCGGGGGGAAATATGCTGTCGATAAATAAACGTCTGCCATTATTTCCCTCCTATGATGTGATTTTCAGGAAGCAGTCCAAAATTCCGTGAGTCAGTTGGCATATCCCGATTGTCATTAATGACAAAATAATAATCCTGAGTGAAACGATAGTTCGTTACAAGTTCATCATTGATATGAATTTGTTGTGCCCTTACTAAACTTTGATTACCTTCATGCACATTTATTAGGCGTTTGTACAAATCGTAATTTCGAAAATGCAGGTCAGCAACCATCCCTTTTTTTGGTATTATCAGTGGTCCAAAATAATCTTTATTCCAGGGAAGATATTGGCTGATCGGGAAAATGTCATAGGAACCTTGCCCGCGCATGTCCCATTTTAAATGTACGGCAGTTACACCGTCCATCCGACCAATTTCTGCTGCAGTTTGGGGGCTGCAATGTAATTCATAGGCCATGTTTTCCACAAGTTCATGAAAATTGACATGTGGCATGTCAGTTAATCGATTTTTATCAAAATCTGGAGTTGTGCTGATTCTGTATTTCATAAAAACAGGTACATCGAGATTCATTTGCTCTCCGTTCACATATATCGTTTTTTCATAAATGAAGAGTGTGTCTCCGGGAAGGGCAATCAATCGCGATAGCCTTGCCGGTTTTTTAGAAATGCTTTTGTCCGAAATCGAAGGGTCACGAAATGCGATTGCCTGTTTCCGTTTTAATGCAGAGGCTTTTTGTTTTTTTACCAGAATCGTTTTCCCTTGTTCATATTGTGGTAGCATGGCATTATCAGGTATTTTGACAATTTTATACTGACTGAGAAAGAACAGTATTCCTGCAATTAACAGGGCAAGGATTATCCAGATCCATTTTTTCATAATAAAGCTGTTTTATAATATCAAAAATCCAATAAAGTTAGTGTCTCGGACATTTTGAACCAGATACTTACGCTATTGACAGACACTATTTAACCCGTTTTAAAATTCGGTTCCAGCGGATATTTTTGGGGAATGGCTCAGATTTGTCTGATGAGAACCAGATTATTGAGCCTTTACCAACAACGTGATTTTCAGGTACAAATCCCCAGAATCTGCTGTCTAAGGAATTGTGGCGATTGTCACCCATCAGCCAATAGTAATTCATTTTAAAAGTGTATGAATTAGCAATTTCGCCATTAATATAGATGTCGTCACCTTTAACTTCCAGATCATTTTTTTCGTAATATCCGATAATGCGTTCGTACAAGGGTAAAATGTAAGTGTTGAGCTCAATTTCATTGCCTGCCATGGGGACATATAATGGTCCAAACCAATCTTCGTTCCAATTGTACTGCTCGTCATGCGGGAAAACTCGATAGTTTCTGGCTCCATCATATTTTGTAAGCCGTGTGATTGAATTGACAAAATGCACCGATTTAAAATTGTCGAAGTTTTCATTTGTCAATGGGAGATAAATACCTCTGCCTTGTGCATAAACATCTTCAGAATCAATTTTCATTCGGTTTAGCATCTCATTTGTTAGCTTAGTACCGTCGGTTATCATTTCATAATTATACTGAACTCCATCATAAACTTTTTGGCTTTCACCGTAAACGATTAAGTATCCGTCACGGATTTTTAAACTGTCACCAGGAATACCTACGCAGCGCTTAATGTAATTCTCACGTTTGTCCACTGGGCGTGAAACAACCTCATAAATAGCCCAGGTCAATTGCCTGGAGTGCTTTCGATAAATAGCATCAAATTTTGCAACATTGCCATGCGTGTTGTAAAAGTTTTTATCGTAATTTCTTAAATGGTTTGCCGCTTCCTGAATAAGTTGATTCGTATGGAAAGCAGGATTTCTTTGTGGATGGAAAATTGTATTTGCAAGTTGATAATAAAATTCTGAATCTTTTAGTTTATATCTTGCTGTTGAGTCGTTATTTGCCTGATTGTCAAACAATTTCATTGTGTGGGCATTTTCCCTGATAAGATCATAATAATCTCGGTCTTGTTGTTCTAAACAAACAGTATCACCTGCTGGAAAATTGAAAACAACCACGTCATTCCGTTTAATTTTCCCAAACCCTTTCATCCGTTCATAAGGTTTTTGAATTGCCATTGAATATGATTTTTTTGTTTTTGATAATGGCAAGGTATGATGAACAAAGGGAAATGATAGGGGAGTCATCGGTTTTCTGGGCCCGTATGCTACTTTTGAGACAAATAAATAATCACCCCGAAGCATTGATTTTTCCATAGAGGCTGTCGGAATAGTAAAGGCTTCAAAGAAAAACATGCGAATAACGGATGCCGCAATAACAGCAAAAATAATGGCGTCTGTCCATTCTAAAGCTTTTTTGTGGAGATATTTGTATTTTTTATCTTTCTTCGGTTTCCAAAATGCCCATCTGACTTTTTTAGTAATATAAAGGTCAATGATAACGAGTTCGCCGAGCAGCCACCAGTATCCGCCGAGCCAAATGACCCATAGAATGTACAATGTGCTGACAAGCGCAAAGCGGAAATAACGATTTTTCCAAATTGATTTAATTTTATTCATGATGTTTTGTCTTAAATTGCAAGCATATCCTGCATGGTAAATATTCCTTTTTTATCTTTTAAAAATGCTGCAGCCAATACGGCGCCAAGTGCAAATCCTCTACGGTTTTTTGCTTCGTGGCTTAGGCTGATAATATCAACGTCACTGTTATATAAAATCGTATGTTTTCCGGTAATTTCTCCTTCACGAATTGCCGTAATTGGTAATTCATTTGGTTTTACTGATAAATTATCAGCAAGTTTCCAGTGCTCTAAACGGTGAATATTTTTTAAAATATCATCGGCAATTGAAATTGCGGTGCCGCTAGGTGCATCGAGCTTATGAATGTGATGTGTCTCTTCAATTTTACATTGATAATTGTCAAAACTATTCATTAAGCCGGCAAGTTTTTGATTCATGGCAAACAATAAATTAACCCCAATGCTAAAATTAGATGCATAAAAGAAACTTGCATTGTTTGCTTTGCAAGCATTTTCTACTTCTGTTTTTTTGTCCAACCATCCCGTCGTTCCTGAAACAATCGGGGTATTGGACTCAATACATGTCATAATATTATCAAACGCAGAATCCGGCGTGCTGAAATCAATTGCCGCATCAATTTGACTTAAATTCGCAGGATTCAAATCGTTTTGATTGGCTTTGTCAATAACCAAAGCAATTTCATGCCCACGTTCAAGGCAGGTGGCTTCAATCATGTGTCCCATTTTTCCGTATCCGATAATCGCAATTTTCATAGCATT
>Ga0307990_1003370_pt1 | contig 12213 bp, 5 predicted proteins | sample EllFjometagen129_FD_203168 | JGI IMG/M metagenome (GOLD analysis project Ga0307990, IMG submission 203168) | Marine microbial communities from Ellis Fjord, Antarctic Ocean - #129 | ecosystem: Environmental > Aquatic > Marine > Unclassified | place: Southern Ocean | collected 2014-10-08
TGGTGCAATCACAGGCCCGAAGCGAATCCAAATGGCCCCTATGAGGTGGAGGAAGGGGCTATGATCACTCTGGATGGGGTTGGCAGCCTTGATTTTGAAGATTCTGAAGAGGTCTTGGTTTACAGCTGGGATCTTGATGGTGACGGCTTGTATGGCGAAACAGGCCCCGAAGCACAGTGCGGTGATGAAGCAGGAAGAAGGCCGGTGTTTTCAGCCACCAGATTGGATGGTAATTCATGCGTTGATGTGTCCTTACGCGTGACAGACTCTGCTGGGCTTAGCAGCACAACCTATACCTCTGTCAGCGTAAAGAATAGGGTCCCCAGTCTGTCATTGAATTCTGTGGTTGCCATTCACGAAAACGATGTTGCCACGGTCACTGGTACGATAACCGATCCCGGGACACAGGATACCTTCACTCTGGACATCAACTGGGGTGATTCGCTAAATCCGAACCAGGTGGAGCAGTATAGTTATGATGCCACTGCTGCTGGCAGGCAGGCCTTCACCTTGACCCATCAATACTTGGACGATCAGCCGAGTAGCACATCTCATGACACCTGCATCATCAGTGCGACAGTGACGGATGACGATGGAGGCACAGGTCATGGTACAACCACTGTGACGGTCACTAACAGGGATCCTGTGATCCGTAGTCTTCGGACGGCGGAGTTCTCCAATGAGAATGCTACGATCCACTTGACCGGGACGTATATGGATACAGGGACACTGGATACACATGTACTCACCATTGACTGGGGTGAAGGCGGTCCACAGAGGACGCCAGTGGCCGGTGGGGCGTTTGATATCACACACCTGTATCTAGACGACAATCCAACAGGGTCGGCAATAGATGAGTACCGCATCAATGTGATTCTATCAGATGATGATGCCGGCACGGATGCAGGCAGTGAAATAACCACCATCCACAATGTGTCGCCTGTGATTGATGCTTTGAAAGTAACCACGATTAGAGAGAATGGCCAGGTCACTCTGACAGGGACCTATAGTGATCCTGGCACCGGCGATATGCACAGTCTGACCATAAACTGGGGGGATGGGACTGTGCAGGATGTGGCTGTGGGGGGCGGCGTGTTTGAAATTGACCATCAGTATGATATGCGTGAATCCGCTGGTGGCAAGTTTACCATTGGTGTGATCTTGACAGATGACGACCTGGGGCGAGACATCAGGGGCATCACAACAGGCCATAGGCCACGGGATGTTCATCCTGCTCCGATTGTCACTGTCTCGGACATTGCTGTGGAGGAAGGCAGCTCAGGGCAGTTTGTCCAAAAAGCCGTGTTCGAAATTATCCTCTCAGAATCCTGTCCGGATCTGGTCCAGGTCCGTTACGAATCCATGGATCTCACAGCCATGCGTAGGGAGGATCACTGGGCAACCAGTCAGGGCATCTTGCACTTTGGCCCAGGTATCACACGGGTCGTATTAAGTATGACTATTAAAGAAGATGTGTACCCTGAGTTAGACGAAACCTTTGCATTGAATCTGACAGGTGCGGTAAATGCCCTGATTGATAAGAATCAAGCTATATGTACAATTATAGATGACGACTCCGTTGCGGCGACACCAGTAATTTTGGGCATCGTCCGCGATACAGGTGCAAATGATGGCCGGACTTCCGACAGCACCGTGATGATTCACGGCACGGTAATAGAGAGCGAAATGGTGGAAGTCTTTCTGGACGACGTCTCTATTGGATTTGCCATTGTGAATCCAGACAATACCTGGACACTGGACTACAGTTCAGTCATCCTGGCAGACGGCACGTACGACCTAACAGCTCAGGCCATTGTAGCAACCGGGCAAAGGTCAGTCCTGTCCGAAGTCTATGTTCTGACCATTGAATGCAGTACCTTATTCATTACTGTAGATGACGTGACAGTCACAGAGGGCGACAGCGGACGTGTCTATGCTGACTTTTGGGTTCACCTGTCTCATGTCAGTGACCACATTGTGAAAATCAGCTATGAGTTCAGCGATGCCAGCGCGATCAGTCCCAGCGACTATTACAGTTTCACAGGCACCTTGTGGTTCTATCCAGGCAGGACGAGTATGAGGCTTCCGGTCAATGTTTTTGGTGATACGATTGCGGAGACCGATGAGCAATTTGTCGTAACACTGACCAGCACGAATATGGGCCAGATTGGTGATGACACAGCCGTGTGCACTATCCTGGACGATGACATTCAGGCCCCCACACCGGTTGCGAATTTCACAGACGGAGACAATAGCCTTGATCAGGCCCACACCCGTGTCACTTTGACACCCAATCCGGAAGTCACACCCTACACGGCTACTGCTGAGCCCAGCAGCCCCTTGCCCAGCAACCCAACAGGGGCCATAGCTGGGCTCCAAGGCAATGACATCAGCACCTGTATTGAACCTCCAAATCCAGTGATCGATTATGCAGAATCCATCACCGATCACAACATTGTCAGACAGATCTCAGCGACCCTAGGCATCTTTAGCACCCAAGGCACCTTCGGCCTGTTCACAGACCTGAACGCCAGTCGCTACGATCAGATCAGCTATAAGACCCTGTTGGACAACCGTTTCGCTATCACTTTGGATGCATACTACGCGTTAATTCAAGTTGGACCGGTTTGCTGGCTTCATATTCGATCCACAGGATGAGATGCGTCCCTTTCAGAAGGTCACGATGTCCCACGCGGAACGTCTTACCGCGTTCGATAATTTGGCCGTTTAATGTCAGCTTGACATCCTGCGTGCCCCAGTTTTCAATGACCAGGGGAATATTCGCCAGGGTCGATTCGTGATCAGGCGTCAGGCTGCACAGCAGCGAGTCCGTGGATGCTGCATCCGCGCACACGATACGATAGGCTCGCTGGCCACGGTCATAGCCTGCATTCATGAAGCCTTTGGTTTGAATCTTGAGTGCGGGTGGATGGTTGTAGCTCCTTGCCACCTCGGTCAGTTGGGCCATGGTCTGGTCGGTCATGCCGTAGAGACCGTTCCACCAGGAGCGACCTGCCTTCTCATGGACGGGAGGATATGAAATGGGGAAGCCCAAAAAATGGGTGGGCCTGTCTGCGACTTGCACGCTCCGGCCGTCGCACAGGGCCTGTCCCACGGGCCAGTGATTACAAGCCCCGGGGATATCCAGCCCGCGGTCGCCTAATTTTCGATCCTTGACATAATGCATCTCATTGCCCGATTCAAACACGATAAAGGGCTTGTTCGCAGAGCGGAAGTTGTATCTTTGCAGGATGAGATCTTCTGGGATCGTCCTTGCCTTCGGTTCCTTAACGTGCCAAAGCTCGTGGGTCTGCCCCTTGAGGTTGCCCACTGTGGCCCATTGTTCATGGATTACATCACTGACCAGCTGTCCGGGGCCGGTAAAGGGCAGGGACTCCTGAAACTGGTGCGGATTGCCCAGGGTGTCAGTCTTCCACATGACCTTGCGCACGCCCATCTGGTCCGGGTAGATCGTGTAGTATTCGTCGACCCAGCAGGCACGGCCTGTCTTGGGATCGACTCGCCAGAGGTGGTTGCTGGAACTGACCGGTGCATATCGCCAGTGTACCACCACACGCGCCGGATTGCTCTCGATGATGCGCACGTGAGAATAGAGGCAGAGCCTGTCCTGCATGTGTTCGAAGCAGCCCTCCTGGTTGTCCCAGGCTTCCACACTCTGGTCAGCCATCCACTGTCCCTTTTCAGTGACCCAGGCCGGGGAATAGCGGCTGCCTCGCCAGAACACCACGCGCACATCCGAGTCGGCAAATCGCACGACCACATCCGGATCAGATCCCACGGCCCAGAGTGCGTCCCACTCGTCATAGTACTTCAGATGTGTATAAAAGGCACCGAAGCGACGGGGGCCCTTGGGGCCGGTGGGCAGGACACGTGGTTGAAGGGGCGGTTTGATCCCTGGCGTGACCTCTGCATATTGGGCTTTGACAGAGTCTGATGACAGGGCCTGATCGTAGAGCTTCAACTCGTCAATTATGCCGTCCAGGGAGAACCAGCCGGGGCGCGTGCCGTGCTCGCGGTGAATGTTCGAGGGCTTTAGTGCGCTGTCGTTCATGCCGATGCGCAGCGGGCCCGCCGCAGCGAGCTGGGGCATACCTGGGCAGTTCAAGGTGCCGTCCTTTACACCATTGATATACAGAGATATGCCTGTGGCCTGGTCATAGACACCCACCACATGGACCCACTGAAACAGGCCGACCCCAAAATCCTGGGACGTACAGGTCTGCATCTGTCCATTGACTTTCACAGTCAGACGAATCTGTCCCCTGGGACCTGCCTCAAAACGGAACCCCGCTTTGATGGCATCGGTCTGCGCAACAATGGGGCACCAGTTCCAGGGGTAGGCACCCAGGGCAATCCAGGCGCTGACTGTTAATTTGTGCGTGAGTGGGGGCATGTTTTCCGCCTGCCGTATGATGCAGGTCGTATACCCGTCTAGCTTGAGAGCGGCCCCCTTGACCCCGGCGACTTGCCTGTATTGTCCCTCTATCGTGTCGGTCAGATGGCCAATGCGATCCAGAGTGATGGCCGGGCCACTTTTTTCAAAGTCCCACCAAGTCACAGGGTCTGTATCTGCCAGGGCGGGCGCGATCCATACCCATCCCAAAACCATGAAATACTTAAACAAATTCATACTGCTTTACCTCCTAACGGGGCATATGGAAATGTCAACCGTGCAGACCGCAGAATAGGGCACAAAGATCTTTCAGAATTCTGCCTACTCAAAACTGAACACCGAATACCACAGGCTTTTATCAAAAAGCCTGTTCTAATGAAGCCACGCGTACAGAAAAATCATGATGATGACGAGGACTGCGGCCATCAAACGCGGATCGGTGATACCTTCCATTTTACCCCGCAGTGCATCCAAAGGCCGGGTCCAGCAGAGACCCTCGACCTTTTCTGAGGCTGGCGCGGGTGTGGCCAGGCTGACGATGAAGTACATGGCCGTGGATATGAGGAAGAGATACCATCCCACCTGCATGAACGGGATGCCAAGGCCCTGGGCGATGATTTGTTTGTCACCGATCAGCGGGATATCAATGGCCAGGTAGATGAAGCCAAGAATCACGTTGGTGACCAGTGCGGCCATGGCGCCCTGTTTGTTCCCGCGAGGCCAGAATACCCCCCAGAGGAATACCGTGGTGATCCCGGGTGCAAATGCCATGGGGATCTTGTTGACCGCCTCGAAGATGCTGCCGAACTTGCCGCCCTGTGTGGACCACAGCATGGCCAGCACAATGACCACACCGGCTGTGACACGGCCAATCGTCACCAGCTGTTTATCCGACGTGTCAGGCCGTAAACGCTTGACAATGTCTTCGGCCGTGAGCGTGGCTGTGCTGTTGAGCGCGGCCTCAATGGTGCTCATCAGGGCTGCCAGCAGGCCAGCTGCCATCAGACCCCTGACTCCAATAGGTAGGAGTTCTGACATCATGACCATGAGCGTACGGTCGTTGTCGTCGCCAATCTTGTCCTTGAACAAGACATAGGCAATGACACCGGGCAGGACCATGAGAAAGACAGGGAGGATTTTGAGGAAACCGGCAAAGATCGCGCCGTCACGCCCATCCTTTTCCGTCTTGGCGGCCAAGATCTTCTGCACGATGGTCTGGTCCGTGCACCAGTACCAGATGCCAAGTATGGGATATCCGAAGAGGATGGAGTACCAGGAAAACTCACGAAGATGGAACTTAGGCGCGATAACTTCGACTGTTTGACCTGTCTTAGCCGATAACTCTACCGCCGCTTTTGTCGCCGCCTCAGCCGCCGCTACGATACCCTCTTTAGACATTTGGATTGGCTGGATCATACTCAACTGTTCCGGTTTACAGGCATCAACAAACGCTACCCAACTTGTAATGCCCTGCTCATGGAGTTCATAAATACCGAAACCTGTCAGAGTCGCAGCGCCTGCAAGCAAAAGAACGGCCTGGATCGCGTCCGTGATCATCACGGCCTTGAGACCACCAATAATGGTGTAGATGGCTGTGATCACGGAGATGCCTATAATGGAGTAGATATAGGGGAAGCCAAAGAACTCTTCCATGACCTTGGCACCAGCGTAGAGGCTGATCCCAATGTGGACGAGCAGGGCGGACATCACAAAGATGAACGCCAGGAAGGTGCGTGCACCGCCGCCATAGCGTTTCTCAAGGTATTCCGGGAGTGTGCTGATCTTGCTTCGGAAGTAGAATGGGGCAAAGACGATGCCAAGCAGAATCAGGCAGAAGGCGGCCATCCACTCGAAGTTGCCAATGACCAGACCGTCTTTGTACCCGGAAGAGGCCAGACCCACCAGATGAATGGTGGAGATGTTCGCGCAGAACAGGCCTGTACCAATGATGGGCCACTTGAGCGATCTGCCACCCAGGAAGAACTGTTCAGAAGAGGTGTTCTTCCTGTATCCGGCCAGGATACCGATGACCATGATGCCCAACAGGTAGGCCACGATGATGATATTATCAATCGTTAAAATGTTGGCTCCTACGTCTTCCATCCATAGACTCCTTTCTCACGATTTCAGGCATGTCACGTCTGATCTGCTGTTTACTCGAAGAAGATCGGAGCCTGTTATGCCTGATCATTAACATTAATCATGACTTTGAGCGTTTTATTTTTCTTTGTTTCAAGCAAGTAATATGTCTGGTGAGGCCTTCATTGTCAACTGATAGACGATTTAATTTCAACATACAGGCGACAATACCTAGTTCACAGGTATTATCAGAAGTCTCTGGCTCGCCGTTTGAACGGCAAGCACACAGTTTCGAGTGGCATCATAGCCCATGTCGCTCCATCCCTTGAGGTCTTCGGCAAAGGGTCGCCAGCATTGGTCTTTACCCAGTGCATAGATGGCATCACCAGACTGGCTTGTGGTTATGAGCTCACCATCATTTCATGCCTTAACCATGGAAATGCCGGTTGGTCCGAGGTATACTCATACCTCATGGCTGTAAAAAAAGGAGCTTATGATGATACAAGTAAGAGCAAAAGGCTGTTTTTTGGTTACCTTGGTGATCGTGTGTTTTCAAAGTCTTGCGGCGCAAGCGCCGAGGCCGAACATTCTTTACTTCTACGCAGATGACATGGGTTGGGGATCCATAGGTCCCAACGGTCAGGCCCTGCGCCGTGCCAATGGTCTGCCCAGCGTAAAAACGCCTACCATTGATCGTTTGGCAGAGCAAGGTATCAACTTTCGGCGTGCCTACGGTTGCATGGTCTGTTCTCCTGCACGCTCTTCCCAACAGACAGGCTTCCACCAGGGTCATACCTGGGCTGACCGCAATACACCTGACAATGCAAAAAAGGCGATACGCGCCCACGATATGACCATGGGCGATGTCTTGAAAGCGGCAGGGTATGTTACCGGCTACTGGGGCAAGTGGGGGTATGGGGCATCGAGCAACAAATCGAGTCCTGTGATTCAAAACGTACAGACGCTGCCAAATTCACATGGTTACGACTATGTGCTGGCGGAGTTGCATCATGTGCGTGCGCACACCTTCTTTCAACCCACACTCTGGTCCTTTCAACCCGGCGACTCCCAGATCGGTTTGGTGCCCAATTCTCTCACGCCCTATGCGAACAATCCCAGTTACTCAGAATCCCCCGCCAACCAGAGTCATGCCAATTATCCAACCACTGCCTACTGCGACGACAGTTACGCCTTTGCTGCGCTCAATTTTGTACGCACTCAGGCACAGGCCTATAACGCTGACGGAACTCCATTTTTCGCACTCTTTGCCGCTCAAATACCCCACGGGCCGTACGGAGACGTCACACGCCTACCCGGCTGGGATGAGTTCTACGACGGCAATGCGAACTTTGCGGGGCTGTCGCAGGAGGCCAAGCAATGGGTCGCTATGGTGACACGCCTGGACGCGCACTTTGGAAACATCCTTGCCGTGCTGGATGACCCTGACGGTGACGGTGATACGTCCGACTCTGTGGCTGATAACACAATCGTCATTTTCCAGTCCGACAACGGAGCGGCCGGCAACAAGGCCATTGCCGAGGTGGGTTCCAATGCCAATCTACGGGGCAGGAAAGGCCAAATTTGGGAGGGCGGTATTCGTGTCCCCATGGTGATGCGGTGGCCTGCCAGAATCACATCTGACTCAGCATTGAAGGCGAGTACCGACAGCAACCTAGTTTTTGATGTTACGGATCTTCTGCCCACCTTCTGCGAACTGGCGGGTGTCAGAACACCCCTTGGAATTGATGGTGTATCTCTCGCCCCGACACTCATCGGGGCAGGGCACCAACGTCAGCGTGACTTCATCATCCATGAGGCCGGAAAGTATGCTTCACTCATTCGCGGCAATTATAAACTGGTACGCACCAGTACCCGTCTTGAACTGTATGACCTTGGCAACGACCCGACTGAAACCAGTGACATTTCGGGAGCCCATGCCGCGTTGGTGGCTGAACTCAATACCCTTCTTCTAGGGGAGCGGGTGACCGAGCCCAAGTGGTCGGCCAGTACCTATCACCACTGGACCGGCCCTGACGGTGGGAGCATTTCGGATCCCTCACACTGGTCGGACTACCTGTACGAAAACAAGGGTATCGTCTACGATACCGACCGAGGCGCTCCTCGGATTCCCTGGATTGCGAAGATGGAAAATAAGCATGACACGGATCAGACCGCCATTCTTGATACGGATATTGAGACGCAAAGCATTGAGATTTCCGGAAATTCGGCGACAGGTGCAAAACAGACGGTAACCTTCGAGCCGATGAGAAAACTGACTGGGCGCAACGAAATCCGGCTTTCACCGCTTTCCAAAGTGGCTCTGAACGGTGGCACTCTGGCCTCCCTTCGCTGGGTCGATCTTTCCGAGGACGCAACCCTGACTGGCATTGGAACCGTGGATGCCAGTCTCTATAATGAAGGAACCCTCTGCATCACCCCTGGCATAACCGGACTCACAGTCAACGGCGATTATAGCCAGTCTACCATCGCCACCGTCAATGCGGCCATGAGTGGGCACATCGCCCTGACTGTCAAAGGGAAGGCCACCATAGACGGTACGCTGGCCTGCACGCTTGCGCCAGGCATTATGCCGCAGCCTGGCGATCGCTTCACCCTCCTTGTGGCGGATTCTGTGACCGGACAATTCAGCAACGTCCAAGGCATGGTTGCAATCGCAGGCCAGTCTTTCCGGGTTTTGTATACGGCTGACACCGTGGAACTCGAGAAAATTTCTGATGCCACCCAATGATGTAATGGTTCGCGATAAACATTGGCGGCATAAGTGACATCTGAAGTGTTTCAAGCTTACTTGTCGTTCCTGGGCTGGTCATACTGCACGTTAGCGCGATCGGCCCACTGTTTCCACTCAGCGGCCATGGCTCTAACGCGTTCAGGATGCTGTTTTGCCAGGTCGTTGGTTTCGCAGCGGTCCTTGGCAAGGTTGTACAGCTCCCACTGGATGGCGTGGGGCATGCGTTTGGACCAGACAAGTTTCCAATCGCCTTTTCGCAATGCATGCGCTTTCTGATGATCAAAACCAATGGTACGCTCCTGCAGAGTGTCACCCCGGATCAAGGAAAGCAGGCTGCGACCTTCCATGGGCAAAATCGCGTTTCCCCTGAGTGTCGAGGGATACGTGGCGCCAGCGGCCTCCAGCAGAGTGGGCATCACATCCATCACGTGGGCCGGCTCACGCACCCAGGTATTCGGCGATCCAAACCCCTTGGGCCAGTGTGCAATAAACGGCGTGCTGATGCCGCCTTCGTGGGTAAAATGTTTGTACAGACGGAACGGCGTGTTGCCAAGGTTTGCCCAGGCACTGCCATAGGATTGATGTGTGCCCCGGCCGCCGGTCTTTCGTAATTCATCCCCGGTGCGCAGCGTTGTGATACCACGTCGTGACACACCGTCGAAACCAAAAGGTCCCCATTCATAACAGGCGCCGTTATCACTTAAAAAGAGAATCAGGGTGTTCTCAAAATCGCCCGTACGCTTCAGATGTTGTACGATGTGACCCACGCCTTGATCAACCGTTTCGACCATGGCTGCGAACACAGACATGCGGCGTGCGAGATCTTGCTGACGATCCTTGTCCACCGTATCCCATGCAGGATTGGGTTGGCCGGAGAAACCATTGGCAATGGTGTCCTTGTCGACGGGCACCAATGAGCGTGGCGTAAAAGTCCACGAGTCGTCATCAATCAGGCCTAACTGGCGCATGCGTGCGAAACGTTCCTTGCGAAGCACGTCCCAACCTCGGAGATAGGTTTTTTCATACTTGTCCGCTTGTTCTGCAGGTGCCTGCACTGGAAAGTGGGGCGAGGAATGGCCCAGAAACAGAAACCATGGCTTTGTATTCTTCTGGCCCTGTCTGATGAATTCCAGGGCATAGTCATTGAACACGTCGGTGGCGTAATAGGCCTCCCCAGGCGGATCGATTTCCTTACGCCGACCCTCGGGCAGTCGAATGTAGTAATCTGCGTCGTACTGGTCATGGGAGTGGCCGCGTGTGTATCCATAAAACTCATCAAAGCCTCGCTTGATGGGCCCTGTTTTCTCGTGCATGTGCCACTTGCCCACATAGTAGCAGGCGTAGCCCGCAGGCTTGAGTGTCTCGGCCAGGGTGACGCAGTCATTGCTTAATCGTCCGAGATACCCCGGGCCGCGTCTGGCATCTGGCCGGGACGTGGTGAAATCGCCAATACCCGCTTGTGAAGGATACAGGCCCGTCATGAGTGAGGCTCGCGTGGGACAGCAGCGGGCCGACGTATAGACCTGAGTGAAACGCGCACCGCCTTTTGCCAGGGCGTCTATGTTCGGCGTGTTGATTTCTCCACCGTAGCACCCTAGATCCGAGTATCCCAGGTCGTCGGCAAGGACCACGATGATGTTAGGTTGTTTGGCAAAGGCAGATTGGTCTGCACAAAGGCCACACAGGGTCAACAGGCAAATCAAGAGGTTGGCAAATCTAAAGTTCATTGTTCACGCCTTCTGTTTCTAATTAGGTGTTTCCTTGATTATTTTATACTCCATGTTATGAGGGTCTGCTATGGTAAAATGCCTCTTTCATCTGATTTCCTCCGGGGTGCCTGGCTACAGGAGGGTGGTCAGAAAACGCGGTGTTTGGGCAGTGGGCACATAGTCCGAATCAAAGAACCACTGATCCTCCACACTGAAGAGCCCGGGATTCTTGAACAGAGGGTCCTGGTCATTATTGTACAGGGCACCGCCCAATACGGTGGCCCAATTGCCAGTGATTTCCGTATTAATACTTCGCATGCAGTCGGAATCGGGGTTACCAAACGAGCCAGCAATTTTTTTTCTTGCATTCGGGCATCATTTGGGTATAGTACATCCTGTTTTAAAGAATTTCTCTTGGAATGTGATTGTGCATTGTATGTGAAGTTTTGCAAACTTCAAGTTTTCAGTAGGCAGTTTACAGTATGAAAAACGCGTTTTACTAAAAACTGAAAACCAAAAACTGTACACTACAGGCTTTTTGCAAAAGTCCTGTTGTGTGTAACAAATACGCCCCAAAGAGGATGTTTTTATTGGTGTAACGACGCAAATCAGTCTTTTTAGTGACTGAATGCAAGATTATCGCAATCAATGCGATCTTTTCTTTTCCACGTGTCCGGCGGGCTAAAGACTTGTAAACCCCGGACCAGGACATATATGAACGAAAAGAAACACGCAAACGCGCCACAGGTGCGTAAGAACCAAGCCACAGATAGATCCCATTTTAAGTCTCAACCTGCCCAAGGTGCTTTTTCTGATCTCATTCCGGATATCCAGAGGGCCGTGGCTGCTCAGGGATATACGCAGCCCACACCCATTCAGGAGCAGTGCATTGGCCATTTGCTCAAGGGCCGAGATCTTCTGGGGAGTGCTCAAACAGGCACTGGCAAGACCGCTGCTTTTTCGCTCCCACTCTTGCAGCGGCTTGTCGCCAACTATCGTAAGCCTCGCAACGGAACGCCCAGGGCCCTAATTCTTGCCCCTACGCGGGAGCTTGCAGCACAGATTGACGAAAATATTGGAACCTATGGACGTTTCTTGCCGCTACGAAATGCCGTTATCTTTGGCGGGGTGAATCAATCCAGTCAGGTCAGAGCCTTAAGGGGTGGCATTGACATTTTGGTCGCCACCCCCGGGCGATTGCTGGATTTGATGCAACAGGGCTTCATTCATCTCAACAAAGTGGAGGTCTTCATTCTTGA
>Ga0307990_1003371_pt1 | contig 12207 bp, 14 predicted proteins | sample EllFjometagen129_FD_203168 | JGI IMG/M metagenome (GOLD analysis project Ga0307990, IMG submission 203168) | Marine microbial communities from Ellis Fjord, Antarctic Ocean - #129 | ecosystem: Environmental > Aquatic > Marine > Unclassified | place: Southern Ocean | collected 2014-10-08
TCCCAAAGCGGCATAACATTCGCGCACACTGCCAACAATGATGCGAAAAGCGATTAGATCATACATCTGGTCAACATCAATGTTCTGCCGTTCAATTTTACGATATATCGAATACAAATGCTTCGAGCGCCCAAACACCTCGCCCTCGATACCCTGGCTTAACAATTTATCTTGAATCTGCTCTTTGACCTGATTGACATATTGACCACAGGCATCGGTCTTAAATTCGATTACCTTGTTACTTAACTCCGCATAAGCCTCAGGATAAAGATAAAGGAAGGACAAATCTTCCAATTCGCTCTTCATCCAGCTAATCCCCAGCCTGTTGGCCAATGGAGCGTACACATCCATAGTTTCGCGCGCCACGCTGAGTTGTTTCTGCGGGGAGAAGCGCTCCATACTCTGCATATTGTGCAGACGATCAGCCAATTTTATCAGGATAGTCCGGAAATCACGCGCAATTGCCAGCAACATTTTGCGAAAACTCTCAGTCTGCTGACCACCACCTTTTTGGAAGATTATGGTATTAATACGCGTCAAACCCTCAACCAACAGCACCACCTGATCACCACATACATCACGCAGCTCATCCACTGTGACCAGTTTTTTCTCCAGCACATCATGAACCAAGGCGGCAGCAATAGTGGTGACATCCATATTCAAGCGCACCAATATCCTAGCTACGACAACGGGATGATCAAACAGCAGATTGCCTTCACTATCAACCTGACCTGCGTGCGCTAATGCACTAAATTGGTAGGCGCGACGAATCAGATCAAGATCAATATTCGGCAAATAACCACGCACTGCGCTTATGATATCTTCAAGAGAATTCAAGTGTTTATACCTTGGTAAGGGAAAACCATTGAGACTTAACAACAACAGGCGCCACCCGAAGATGCCGCCTGTTGTTGTTAGATAAGAACTGTTTTAATGAGTACTGGTGTCCTGAGCTTCAAACTCCACCTTGCCAGCAGCAATTTCCCGCAGAGCCTGCACCACTTTTTTATTGCCGGAAATATTTTCCAGCAGCGGTGGTGCACCACGGTACAATTGCTTAGCTCTTTTCGCTGCGACCATGGTCAATAAAAAACGGTTAGATATAACTTCTAAACAATCTTCAACGGTTACGCGTGCCATCTATATCTCCTTAACCTACATAATTTACGAACAAAAAATTAAACTTTAAAATGCTGTTTCAACCAAGGGAATATTAATTTTCCGCGGCAACGCTCAGCACAGATAACTGCTTGTAAATCAGTTAAAGCCAGCTCTAGGCTGTCATTAACAATAATGTAATCATACCAACGCGCTTGCGCTATTTCGGCGTGAGCATTTTTAATACGACAGTCAACCACGGCAACACTATCGGTGCCGCGCCCATGTAAACGCTTTTCCAGTTCGGCAAAACTTGGCGGAGCAATAAAAACAAACACCGCGTTTAACCCAAGCTTTTTCAGCTGTGCTGCGCCCTGAAAATCTATATCCAGCAGTATATCCTGACCACTGCGTTGAGCTTCATTCAGAGTCTGTATAGCGGTACCATAAAAATTGCCATGCACCTGTGCCCACTCAACAAAATCACCAGCGGCAATCATATGACGAAAGGTAACAACATCGACAAAGTGGTAATCAACTCCATCCACTTCACCAGTACGCACTGCCCGAGTAGTAAAAGAAACAGACTGCCCTAATTCCGGAAACAAGTCAATCACTGCATTACACAGCGTAGTCTTGCCTGCTCCAGAAGGTGCCGACATAACATACAACAAACCCTGACGTTGCATCCCCATCCAATCTGAGTTCAAATTCAACAATTGCTATTTTGCCTATAACCAATACCGCATTGATTATTCGATATTCTGCACCTGCTCACGGATTTTCTCCAATTCTGCCTTAATCGCCACGACTTGGCGTGTAAGCTCAGCATCGTTTGACTTGGAACCCATAGTATTGGTTTCGCGATTTAACTCTTGTAACAAAAAATCCATCTGACGCCCAACCGCATCTTCAGCAGTAAACAACTGGCGAAATTGCAACAGATGGCTATCAAAGCGCACCAACTCTTCGCAAATATCGCAGCGATCCGCAACTATAGCCACCTCTTGCGCTATCCGCTGTGGGTCCACCTCTATACCATTTTGTAAACGTTCAATACGGGTATGCAACTTTTGCTGCCACTCGACAACTACCTGAGGAGCACGTGCGGCAATTTCTGTAAGCATCTGTTCAACCACATCCAAACGTTGCTGAATGTCCTGCTGTAAAACAGCCCCCTCCTGAGCGCGCATCTTTTCCACCGCATCAACTGCCAGCGCTAGTGCATTACTTAGATTGCTGCGCACCAGCTCTTCATCTATATTTACCTCTTGCAGTTGGATTACATCTCTCTGAGAAGCAATCAACGACAGCGGGATCTCGGCACCAAGATTAAATTGAGCACTCATACTGCGAAACAGTTTTGCATATTCACCAGCCAGTGCTTCGTTCAACACCGGAACTAGCTGTGTTTGCTCGGCAGTCTCGCGGTTGACAAACAGATCTATTTTACCGCGCGTCAAACGCTGCGCCACATATTTTTTAAGCTCACCTTCAAGAAACATCAAAGCGCGTGGCAACTTTACGCTAACATCGGCATAGCGGTGATTAACAGTTTTAATCTCTACGCTATAGGTGGCATCATTGCCGACAAATTGCCCCTTGCCATAACCGGTCATACTCTTAATCATGTAATATCCGTTTCGTTTTATCTTGCAATTTTTTACCGTTAATATACGCGAAAGCATGTCTTGCGCGCAGCAATAACACAAGTTAGACCGAGAGTAATAGCAAATAAACTATTTGGACTCACAATAACCTGTAGGATTTTGCTGCTGCCAGCGCCAAGCGTCAGCCAGCATAGTGGGCAAATCTCGCTGAGCCTGCCACCCTAACTCTTGCTGCGCTTTCGTCACATCAGCCCAGCATGCTGCAATATCCCCAGGACGGCGCGGCACTATGGTGTAATCTATTTGGCAACCGCTTACCTCGGCAAAAGTATTAATCATCTCCATTACCGAATACCCGCGACCATTGCCTAGATTCCAAACATCTATACCAACGTGTTCCAGCAAAAACTCCACGGCCTTAACATGACCGGCAGCCAGATCACATACATGGATATAATCGCGCACGCCAGTACCATCGACGGTTGGATAATCAGCACCAAATATCGACAACTGCGCTAAGCGCCCAACGGCAACTTGGGTTATGTAGGGGACAAGATTATTGGGTGCTCCCTGCGGATCTTCACCGATCAAACCACTGGGATGAGCTCCGACCGGGTTAAAATAGCGCAACAGAGCAATAGACCAGCGTGAATCAGCTGCGGCAAGATCGGTCAACACCTGTTCCACTATCCATTTTGAACGTCCATATGGATTAGTAACTGCGCCAACAGTAAAACCTTCCCTGATAGGCATATGTTGCGGCTCACCATAAACCGTGGCAGAGGAGCTAAAGACTAGGCGGAAAACCCCAGCGGCAGCCATAGCCTGGCACAAAGTCACGGTACCGCCAACATTATTGGCATAATAACTAAGAGGCTGCGCAACACTTTCTCCCACGGCCTTCAGACCGGCAAAGTGTATCACAGCACTAAATTCGTGTTTAGCAAACAGCTGATCCAACAGCACACGATCACCCACATCGCCACGGACAAATTCCACTGACCGCTGGCAGATATGCTCCACTCGGCGCAGCGATTCCACGTTGCTGTTACACAGATTATCCAGCACTACCACATCATACCCAGCTTGCAATAACTCAACCAGCGTATGTGAACCGATATATCCTGCCCCGCCTGTTACTAAAATAGTCATGATGCAGCGTCCACGCTTTCTTGTGATAATGATTGAGTTGGAGATGACGAGCGATTTTCACGTAAAGGAACAGCGCTACGAGGAAACGGTTTATACTCCGGTACTAGCACTTTTAATTGCTCGAGCACACCAGTTAAATCCATTTTTCGGGCTAAGAGATTTAATTGGTCGACCTGCTGCTGCAACCACTGTTCGTCTTCCACAACAGCGGCAGCCACACATATTTTTTCATGCTTAGTCGGCTGCACCCCTTCTCCGGCTAACAACAACTCTTCAAACAGTTTCTCTCCCGGACGTAAGCCGGTAAACTCTATGGCGATATCCTCGTAAGGTTCTTTTCCTGACAAACGAATCAATTCCTCGGCCAGATGAACAATTTTGACTGGTTCGCCCATATCCAGCAGGTATATTTCACCACCCAGCCCCATACTACCAGCCTGCATCACCAGTTGCGACGCCTCAGGGATAGTCATAAAAAAACGGGTAATATCTGGATGAGTAACGGTAACCGGGCCACCTTCTTTAATTTGCGCAGTAAAGGTTGGAATAACACTACCATTACTACCCAGTACATTACCAAAACGGACAGTAACAAAACGGGTTTTACTCCGCCGCGCCAGTGCCTGAACTAATTTTTCGGCCACCCGTTTCGTAGTACCCATGACATTGGTCGGGTTAACTGCCTTATCGGTAGAAACCATTACAAACCGCTGCACCCCAAAAGTGTCAGAAGTCTCTGCAACCACCTGAGTACCTCGAACATTGTTATTCACCGCCTCGGCGGGATTCGACTCCATCATGGGTACATGTTTGTAGGCTGCCGCATGAAAAACCACTTGCGGCATAAATTCATCGAAGATTGCTTCCACCCGCGCCCGATAGCGTACGTCACCAATAATCGGACACACCTCTACCAGGGGGAACAACCCCTTTAACTCATTTTCGATTAAGAACAGGGGAGTTTCAGCATTTTCAAACAACACTAATTTTGCCGGTTTAAAACGGGCAACCTGGCGGCACAGCTCACTACCGATGCTGCCCCCGGCGCCAGTAATCAACACCCGCTTACCATGTAGACAATCTGAAATCTGCTGCGTATCCAAGCGTATCGGTTCACGCCCGAGTAAATCATCCAGAGCAACATCTTTAAGCTGTTGCACTGACACCGAACCATCAATCAAACTACCAACACTAGGCAACGTTTTACACGCTACCTCCGCCTGGTGACATAAAGCTGTTATCTCTTTGATCTTACTCCCCGTTGCCGAGGGCATAGCAATAATGACTTCATCTATCCGTTTGCGCCGGCACAATTTAGGAATATCGCCACATAATCCAAGTACCGGTAAACCATGAAATTTCTCCCGCAGTTTGCGCGCGTCGTCATCGACAAAACCAATAGCCGTTATATGCAATTTTTCATTTAAGCGCAATTCACGGGCAATCATCTGCCCAGCATCTCCAGCACCAACTATCAGCACCTTTTTATCGGTGCGTTGCGTTAACCTCATGGGATAATAATGTTCGCGACAGGCACGGATAACAAAGCGTGTTCCCGCCACCAGTAAAAAACAAAACAGAGCATCAAGAACTAACACACTGCGCGGAATAAATTCCAGGCGATAGACGAAAGCAGCATAGGCTATAACACCACTGGAAGCCAAAACGTTAGCCTTGGTTATTACGACGAGGTCAGCCATTGAAACATAGCGCCACCAACCACTGAACAAACGGTAACGCCAGAAAAACAACATTTTCACAACCACTACAGCAGGCAACAAACGCCAAAAAGCACGCACCTGGGCAGCAGGAATAGCGAAATCGAAACGTACCTCAAAGGCTAACCACAACCCTAAAAATATCATAGACAAATTGGCAAGAATTATCACAGGTAAGCGTTTATCAAAAAAATTTCTCATAGAACTCCGATCAAATAAACAGCTGTTAACAACCATTTGCGCGCCAAAGATAACACTAAATCTTAAAATATTACAATCACAATCTAGGCTATTTTTCCCCGTAAAAGCTATACATCTCCACCCAATAGCTATGCGCCACTAAAAAGGATGTTTACCTTCAATTGCAGCACCAGAATTAACAACATTAAAAAAGTTGCATTTTGCCGACCATGTGTTTACATTCATTACCGATAGATAACTATTCCCCCCATACTATTCAAAGGAGATACACATGTTACAAACGATCAAGAAAATGCTAACAACGCTAGCCTTCATTGCTGTTTTAAGTGTTCCACTAAATGGATTTGCCGCAAACACAGCAGCCATAAACATCAATAGCGCCTCTCAGGTTGAGCTACAAAGCATAAAAGGTATTGGGCCTAAGATGGCAGATAAAATTGTCAATTACCGCGAGCAACATGGCCAATTCGCGCAAGTTGCTGACCTGTGCAACGTGCGAGGGATTGGTGAGAAATCGTTGCAAAAAATAGCTGATCAGATATGCGTTAAATAAGCAAGCCAGCTGACTGATATGATCCGGGGTGAATCGTGCAGCCATGATTACCCCGGATTTTTTTTGCCACAGGAGACAATATATTGCACCTCAATAGCAGCATAAGAAAATACACGGTTATTATACTGTTGCTCCTTGGGATGATATTACAACCATCTGTCGCCAGATCGTTCGACCCCATGCTACCACGAGTTTATTCATCTGATGTTGATGTTAGCGGTTGGTTAATGAGCGAAAAACTAGATGGCGTGCGCGGCTATTGGGATGGTCAGCAGTTGTATTCAAAAAATGGGCATTTATTCCATCCACCACCACAGTTCACAGAAAATTTACCAAACTTTCCACTGGAGGGCGAACTCTGGGGTGGTCACGCTACTTTCGCACAAACAGTCTCCACCGTGCAACGGCGGCAGCCCCACCCTGATTGGTTAAAACTGAAGTTTGCCATTTTTGATGCGCCAAATGCAGTTGGTGGTTTCAGTCAACGGATCGCGCAAGCGCAGAATTGGTTCAGTGACAATCCAAGCGCTCATGCTTTTGTCATAGATCAGACCGTAGTACGTAACACCCAACATCTGCAGCACAAACTTGACACAGTAGAGATTGCAGGTGGCGAGGGATTAATTGTGCGTCAGGCTAACGCCCCTTATGTTAGAGGTCGCAACCGAGCTATACTAAAAGTCAAAAGGTATCAGGATGACGAAGCAACAGTAGTGGCACACCTGCCCGGACATGGGCGCAACAGCGCCAGAATGGGGGCCTTATTAGTTGAACTTGAAAATGGTACCAAGTTTCGCTTGGGATCGGGATTCAGCGATGCAGAGCGCGAATATCCACCAGCTATTGGTGACAGCATAACCTTCAAATATTATGGAAATTATCCATCTGGAATCCCAAAATTCCCGTCATTTATACGCGTCAGAAAAGATGGGGCTTTATAATAGTTCAACCTTTTAATGGTAGACGCCAACGGTAAACAAAGTCACCATCGACCTAGCGACCGTAAAAACGTATGCAAAATAAGGGGGAGAAATTGTCAAAGTCATCAGGATATGGACACATTACAAATAAATTCATAAATGCTATTGGTTGTCAGCAAAAAGCACAGCTCTGTTCGTGCAACTGACATAGTCAGCACAACTATTGCGGCATCTGAATACCAATTTCTGGTTTCTTAGGCAGAACCAACAACAAAACGATGTACCTGAGAGTAATACACCTCAAAATCATCGAGATGATGCTCAATGATCGACTTGACTATCTCTTTGTTAACCGCCTGATATTCATGAACCGAAACATTTCGAAAGCCAACCATTTTTTTTAATATTTTAGCAATATCAGTGTCTATAATCTGATGGTTTGCCAGAATATCAAATGACTGACCATAATCACTTGGCAACCCCAGTCCATATTTTGCAATTACCACATGAGCTAGATCAATTGCTGCCTGAATTGCTCGTTGTAGGTTCAGTACCGACAGATCTTCCCTCATCCACGGTAACAGATCCAACCGCTTTATCTCATGAATGGTTGCCACACATTTTTTCATAATGGCAATTTTTGCCAAAACAACATCTTTATCGTTGTCCATAATTCGGCCTTTGCAAAATATTATCTTCAATAATTTTCCGCGACTGCTTGAAATCGATATAGCGGCTCATAATTTGTGCCTGATAGCTATCCAGCTGTGTTTTCGAATGCACAAAAACCTCTTCACCAGTAGCTACAACTTGGCTAGCAATTATAATATCAGCTGTGTTTAAACGAATAATATCCAGTTTACGCCCTGTGCGCGATTGGAACTGCTCAGGAATATCGAAATACAACTCATCGTCAGTGACGTTCTCCTTAAAAAAAACGCCACAGTCTACATCACTGTCCTGGGTAATACGCGATTCATCTTTAGCCCAAGAACCGAAAAGTAAGGCAAAATCAGCTTTATCGTGCAACAGTTCGGTCAGAGCAACTTTAATTTCAGCTTTACTACTCATATATTTAAATCCCTAATTTCACCCTCATAGTCCACCTATTGATAAACATGTTGCCAAGGAGTAATACGAAGCAAGAGAATTGTTACCTCGGTATCATTGATTTCAGATCTTGATTATAATCTTGCCCTTCTTGGTGGCTTGGTGTGAATGATTTTAATAGTGTATTCGGAAGAGTTTAGCACCCCATACAACCGAGACAATTACTTCAAGATTCTTATGCCCTAAATGCTAGGCGGCATTGTCCAATAGGAAGAGTAATCACCTGCACCATTTTATTCCGTCCAGTTTTCAATAAACAATCCACGCACGCTGGAAAACTCTTTGACATTATTGGTAACCAACCGCAGACCTGATGATCTTGCATGACCGGCAATCATCATATCATAAGATCCACCTGGCTGCTCTGTACGATACAGCTCAGCCCGAAGCTATCCCAAATAATACCTGGTTAATACTAATCAGGTAAAACAATAACTAAGTGCCTGTCCAATAGTTCACAATTTACCCATAGTGTATTCTTAATTCCACTTGAAGTGGCTTCCTGCGTCAATTATACTTGCTCATATCATTAACTAGCAAATTCTACCGAGGTGGCATATATGGGCAAAAGATTTGACGAACGATTAAAAGATCTCACTTCAGCAGTTGATCGCTTAAATGAAGCAATTCAACAAAGCAAAGAATATCAATTATCAACAATGATAGATGGTGTGATTCAACGCTTTGAATTTACATTAGAGCTATCATGGAAAGCGATAAAACATTACCTCAACAGTGAGGGATTAAACGAAGCTTTGGCTCCGCGCTCAACAATTCGTATTGCTTTTAAAATTGGACTTATCGAAAATGGCGATATTTGGATGCAAATGATTGATGATAGAAACTTGAGCAGTCACACGTATAGCGAAGTGACAGCCAAAGAGATCTACACCAGAATTGCTGATATCTACGCACAGGAGATAAAAGACGTACTTAACAACCTAAAAGAGATCACTCCATGAGATATGGCTTAAAAGAAAAAGAACTCGACATTATTGTAAACATCTTACAAAAACATATCCATGATAATGATGTTGTAATTTTCGGTTCACGCAGTCGAGGAGATTTCCATAGAACTTCTGACATTGACTTGGCGATTACAGCTAAAATAAGTGCAACTGAACTTGCAAAGTTGCGTACACTATTTGAGGAAAGTTCGCTGATTTACACAGTAGACTTAGTAGCAATTGACAGCATCACATCAACCTCATTCAAAGAATCAATCAACAAGGATGCTAAAAATCTAGCAATTCCCAACCAACAAAAATAACAAAGTTCAACCTTACTTGCTACGCGTTTATCAGGGTACATTACATTGCCACTCCAATCTAGCATTGCTCAACAATAAAGTGCCTGTCACATAGTTTCTTCCATAGATTTCCCACCCACGCCGATGCTCATAGCTTTGCTCGCTGGCGGAATCTTCACCACACAAGTATGCCCGGCGCACACAACGGGAAACACAGTGGTACCAAGGAGTATCTTCGAATGAAACTTGTGAATAGCGTGGCAAGGGCGATGTCAATAACTAAGTGCCTGTCCTATAGTTTTTTCTGTCCTATAGTTTTTTTGAAACCAACAAAGAGTGGATCTTAAAACCGAAAAGTTGACAATGGTTCACCCATTGGGCACAACTATTGATAAACGTGTTGGCGATGAGCAATACGAAGCACGAGAATTGTCACCTCGGTATCATTGATTTCGTAAACAACTCTGTAGTTATCAACCCGAATACGACGCAAACCAGACAAACCACCCTTGAGTTGCTTGCCAACATGAGGATTATCAATTAATTGATCAATTGCGATAACAATACGTGTACGCTCATTTTTTGTGATGCTTTGCAATTGCTTCAGGGCGCTCTTTTTAATCGTCAGCAAGTAGGACACGACGAACCTCCTGCCAGTCCAACATCTCATCATTGGGATCTTTTAAACGGTCGATAGAAACTGAAATATCATCAAAATCGTCAAGATACATCTCAATCGCTTGGCGAACAATATCCGCCCTTGTACGATGTAAGGTTTGTGCTGCATGATCAAGTGAAACAACGATTGAATCAGAAAGGCGTGCAGTGATTTGTGGCATAAGAGCCTCCATTCTTGTGTGCTAAACGTAATCGACATCACATGACTGTCAATGACACTCTAACCGTCTTTCTCACAAAGATCAACAACACTATATCCTGACACAAGGTTACGAATAAAAGCATAAAAGACAGTTGTTAGTAGAGATGTATCGCCTTACGTCCAACGACACGTGAATCCACCTGGTTTCAAAGCGCCAGTCCACTGCGTCAGGTACGTCCCGAAGGCTTTCTAGTAGGTTGGGCATTGTCCGACAACGAAATAGCGACCATTTTTCGAACACCAGTTAATATTCGCCCAGCGTAAACGTCAAACCCTGTCGGACAGTGCCCGACCTACGACTTTTCATTTAAAACGGGGAGTGTCCCTGGTTTAAAGGTAAAAACTAACAAAGCAGCAATACGTGGAGTGTCCCAATTTTACCGCTGCATTGTAAAAATAATTTCGTCACATCCGCGCTGAACATGCTCAACAACAACGGTCCAAAAATCGGGATCATTGATTGTCGAATCTACCAAATCAGTTGGCAAAAAACGGCGCATTTCAAAGATAAAATCTTGGCGAAGTTTTTCATCTTGGTGCAACTGCCGAGAACGTTTGTGCAGTTCATCAGTAAAAACATTAACCCGCTGCTTATGATCATTTAATTTATCAGGTAGCAATGCGACTGGCAGTCTTACACCTTGACGCTGTAACCATAAAATATCCCACAAATCACGATTCTTAATTCGATTGCGAAACGCAAACGCTACATATTTATCCGCCAAAATTTCTTCACGGCTCTGCGCTTGAAGAATCAAACCTGCGGTGCCCATATCAACGCCATAATAGTTATTCAACATCGCTGGTTTCACGTCATAGCTAGGGATAGCACAAATATCGATATTAATCCGTTGCAGTGGAAGATTTTTCGATTCAGGACGTGTCACAACTCTAATCTTCCATGTTGCAACAGTTCCATCATCGCGAACAGGATCACTCACGCTGACCTTGAGGCCATACTTAGTACTCAGGCGTCGCTCCAGCACCAGCCCAAGATCTTTCAAAGACACATAGGTAAAATCAGCACCGCCAGTAAAATCAAGATCCTCACTCATACGCGGAGAACCATAACAAGCCCGCAAACACGTTCCACCGATAAACGTCAACCCTGTCAACAAACCACTATGACTCATCTCACGCAAAATATCATGATGCAGCAACTCCTTCTCAATAACAGGTTGCAAAGAAACCGCCGAATCACTACGCTCCATCGCCTGTACAACAAGTTTATCAAAGAGATTCATTCACCACCGTCCAATCAATCAAATCCATATTGCGCCGTGCCATTTTCATATCATGCAATGCCAATGGCACACTAGCTAACCACAGATGGCAGCGTTCATCATAGACCAGCTGATCCACCAGTTTCTCAATACATTTATCGGTATGAATAAACTCAATCGTTCCAAATGTGCCACAACTCACCGTATTACTGCGCCCCGAAGTCATAACCGTAATCCAATTAAAAGGTATTTGCGATATAACACCAGCATTGCTAAGAGCCGTTTCCAAACTAATATAATTCAAATCGCCAGCACGCAACAATGCCGCAACATGATATAAAATCAAACCCTTGGGATAAACCACAGCAGGATAGAGGTAAACACCACGACACACCCGGACCAAAAGACCACACGCATTCGCTCGACTTAACAATGTTTTAAACGCCCCATCACTATGCTGCGGCAGCAGCGCCCGCAAATCTGACAACATAAA
>Ga0307990_1003372_pt1 | contig 12204 bp, 10 predicted proteins | sample EllFjometagen129_FD_203168 | JGI IMG/M metagenome (GOLD analysis project Ga0307990, IMG submission 203168) | Marine microbial communities from Ellis Fjord, Antarctic Ocean - #129 | ecosystem: Environmental > Aquatic > Marine > Unclassified | place: Southern Ocean | collected 2014-10-08
TCCCGGCAGAAAGCAGCCTGACTTAATCCGCTTTTTCGATAGCGAAGGACTAGAGACCGGCGTTCTCCCAGTTTATATTGTTTGCAAATCTTCTTGCCTGTTGTTTCTGATTTTGTTTTCATGGCACTGTTATACCATGGCATCCAAAGTCAGGCTAGTAGGTCAAAGATAAGACGCTTACTTCATAAATACAGGATAAAGATACCTTTCAACAATGGGATCACCAAAATGCGCATACTGATTATAAAGCAAAAAATATGAATCTGGTTTATTAGCGAGCTGCATACTAATAAATTCCAGAAGGGCATCATAACTATCTGCCTTACTGCAAACGCCACCATGTTCAAATGAGTGACAGCATGAAATAGGTATATCTATCAACAGCCTCCCTGCATCAAAACAACGACCATGATGCTTGAGTATCTCTACCCCTAAAGCGCCTGATGCTTGCAATACCTCTTGAATATAAGACGAGTTTTTTCTATTAATTGGTTTTTCATTTCTAATTGCTTTTATTCATCTATGTACGATTGAAATATGTCTATCTGCACTGGATCAGTTTCACTCAGGTTTTGTGCCAGTGTCATTAATTCTTCATCAACATCTGCATCCCTGCACCTTTCCTCAAATATCTGAACATCTTCCATTTCAATAACTTCAAAACCATGCGCATTCAAAAATGATGTTGCTGTAGATATAAAACTATTGACATCAGTCGCCATAGATAATATTGGTGCAAAAGCCCCCTTGGCTCCTTGCAATGCATCATTCCCTTGTTTAGGCTTAACATGAGCTAGTCCTATCCAGATTTCTTTCTTTATTTCATTTTGGGTATTCATCATGAATCCTTACTTTTGTGCCATTACGTTTTACTCCATGATAATGGCCATTCCCTTTTGCAGGAGTAGGATGCTTGACTGCTCCTCCTCCTTTTCCGGCTCTACCTCGTGCTGCATCTTTTGCCCTTTTCAACGTAGAGTGTAGCTTAACGAGAATTTTAGGCTTTCCGCTTGGACCAAGCGCAGGTTTAGGAATGCCAGAGATGACTTTAGGTGAAGGCGTTGACATAGCCGCCATCATCCCAAGTTTTGCTCCCAAAGCCGCACGACGTTCTCGTTCAGTCTGTGGTTCTTTTTCCCCTAATGCAAAAAGAATACTGTCCCACAATTCACTAAGCGTGGGGGAAGCATACAGATCTTCCTCGCACTCACCCCACGGGTCAATGAAGTTCACAGGGTTGTTCCCGAACGCCACATACAAATTCAATCCACCCTCGAGGCCAATAGGGTCCTTACTCAGCCAGCGACCAATATCAGAAGAATACCACCGGGCGCGGAAGTTGTAAAGAGCGGTCGCTTGACTGTATTCGCGCCCTTGGAAAAGGTACCGCAAGCGGAATGATGAGTTCTGAATGATAAGTTCTGAATTAAGTGGAGTGCCCCATGCGTTGTAGTTTACGGTCTGGACGGTGTTGCCGGATTCATCGACAAGAGCGTGGACGGAGTTCAGGTGGTCTTTTATGGCGTAGTAGGTGTTTGTTGTGGTGTCACCGTGTACCGTTACAGCCAATAGGTTATCTATGCCTGTGCCCCATGTGTAAGAAGCAATTGGATTGCCGCTTGCATCAACGTCCGCTACGCAGTGGTCGCCATCGTAAATGTGATATGTTGTGCCACTGCTGTCCGTTGTTGAAGCACGATTACCAAGTGGACCCCAAGTGTAGGACTCGGCAAATACGCCATTGGTGTTGACGCTGACAAGCTGCCCTTGGGTGTTCCACGTTAGGTCAAGGGCGGCGATTCCGAATCATCCGCCTTGTGGTGACGGTTGGGTTGGTCCACCGACACAGTTCGTCTGTCGGCATAGCATATGAGCATGGTATCACATCCGCAGACGTAGGTCTGCGACGATTTGTAAATAGTTGCAATTCAGACAGTGGGGAGGGGCAACAGTGATTTGACAGGGAGCGGTGGCCTTCGTGACGACTTTTACTTGGTACGACCTGCTGCACTGGCCTGCCGTATCCTGTGATATCATGGCAGGGCGTAGCGGGGCACTACCTCCCATAATTTAATGGCAGGTTACGAAAGAGAGGTTCACGGCACTGTGCTAAGGGGAACCATCCGTGACAACAGACGGGCTCGTCTGCTTGCGCTTTAGTTTGATCAAGTTGCGTAGTTTCAATCTGGCGGATTCAGGAACAGAGAGAACCATGTCAGTATATTCAAGGTTGTCAAAGACCGCATAGTAATGGTCGCAGTAAAGTATGACGTGGTCGGAGACAGGAACCAGCTCTTCCATCATGCGGCTTTTGCTGGCCTTATTCAGTGCCTTGCGAGATTCTCGAAGGATCTGTTGCTGCAAGAGCGAATACGTCAATACTGTGAATATGATCTGATTGACGACCAGCTCGAAGCATGGTGAACTGAAGTCGGCCAGATCCCAGAAGCATTTCAATTGCCGGTGGCGTTCTTCGATGTGTATGCGTAAGTGGTAACGTTTCACGGCGGAAACCGCATGCGGCTCATCTCTTGCGGTTGAGATGATGCCCCAGGCCTCGTCAAGGGACTCATCCTGAGAGTCTCTGCACACCACTAGATCAAGCGGCACCGAACAGCTTGACCATGTCGTCAGTTCTTTGACACGCGCCATCATGATTTGCTCGGGTTCTTTGACCGGTGTGCGTTCGCCCGCAATACGCTGTTTGGCCAGCGTGCGCTGCCGGGCGGCCTCGCGCTTCTTTATATGCTCAGGTCTGGGCACATCGCTATAGTGGCGTTTGAAAGGCACGGGGGGCTCACTTTTCTCCCGCGTATAACTCTCCCACTGCACCTCCGGCAAGTTAACTAACTCGAGAGCGTCCTCAAACACATTCATATTGCGTCTAACTCCGATGGTTACATCGATGCCGTATTCGGTTTTAACCTTGGCGATCGCAGCCCCATCCAGAAAGCCCCGATCGAGGATGAGGTCTTTCATCACTCCTTTACCCATTACTGAGACGAACTCATCAACCATCTTCCATAACACGGGACATTCATGCGCGTTGCCCGGCACGATCTGCATCCCTGCATACAGAAAGAAATCCCCGTTTTCATTGGTGTGCAGCAGGCTGATCATCTTGTAGCACCGTCGCCATTGACACTTCTTCAACCGTGAGGCACTCAACTTATCCCCCTGCTTACTGCCGACTGGATGGTTGTGTTCGTCGAAGAGCATCCTGGCGCTGCCCACGTAGTTTTCGTTGTCAGGAACGAAGATATAGGAGCCGTCAGCAATAAAAATACCCGCCTTATCAAAGAACCGATGACGCCGGAATATCTGCTGTACGGAGTTATTGAACCACTCCATCAACTTTTCTGCCGGCGTGTCTTTGGCGATCTTTCGAAGGAAATCCGGATCGCATGGGGTTTGACGGGGATAGTCGTTTTTGTCATTGAAGCCCGTGCATTCAATACGCAGTTGACCGGTCTCCTTATCGATATGTCTGGTGCCCAGCTCCGGCCCGAATGCACCAAGCAGTCCGCCTGTGCTCACCACCCAGGGAAAGCCCTGAAAGGCGTGGTTTCCGTGTAATCGCATGGCCATGTCCGCTGCTATATAAAACCAGGCCGGCACCTCTTCTTTGCTTCGTGGCCAAGGGTAGCTTTTCGCCAGCCGTTGCAGAAGTGAGTTAGAGGCAACGTAACGAAAGAAGTCTTTCTGCGCGACCTCCTGAACCATATCGATATAGTCGAAGTGGCCGTTGTGAAACTGCTTGATCACATAGGGCTTGTTCTGTTCGTAGACTAGGATCGGCGGCATAAATGCTCCTTTCTATAGAGGAGGGGGGACGGTACGTTCCCTCTCCAGTTCATCGACCAGCTTTATGATTTTGGCAAAGAGTTTGACTAATCGGGCTCGGGCTCGGCGGGATTGTCTATAATGCTCGGTCATTGTCTGCCACTGCGTGAGTCGCCCTTCAGGAACTGCCTGCATGCGCTTGCCTCCCTTTTCCGGTACCGACAGAACCCAGCTCTCGTGCAGATGGCCTTCCTTGCAATGGCAGACCTGTTTTCCGCATTTCCGACGCAATTTATATACATTCCCTCGAATCAGGGGGCGACGCTGCTTCAGTATTTCAAGCAGATCGCCAAACTCCCCCTGGCATTGGCGAAGTTGTTTTCGAATCTGACTGGCATCCATATCTGAACCTCTATTTGTTAATCCGTATACAGATTCGCATAAAAAACCAACCCGTGCAACATTTTTCTGAATATTTTTTTTGGGTGTTGCCGGAAATGTGGCAAAGAACGGCCAAAATGACCGTCAGGTCAGGGTGTCAGCGCTATCCTGCTTGCGCCTGCCACAAGCCCCTCCCCACTGTCTGAATTGCAATGTAAATAGATTGGGTGCTGGACAACGGGATCGGGTGGGGTTTATTCTGTAAGTGCGCTGTTTACGTCACGAAGCGTAGTTGGCCCACCTTATAGCCTGGGTCGGCTCCACCCAGCACCCTCAGTCCTTCAAGCAGGTGCTTGGCGATGGCGATTTGCGACCACGTTTCTGCCCAGGCGCAGATGCGTCTGAGTAGCCCGTGGTAGAAAAGCGTCCACAGCATGTAGGCGATCTGCATGAGAGTGTAGAGGTTTTTGCTTGCCGTTGCATTCGCACAGAAGACATGCTCCATCCCGATCCCGTTGTTTTTCTCGGTATTGAACTGATCTTCGATCGTGTGTCTCATCCTCCCGGTAGCAGAAGTCAGCGCGAGTATGTTCCCTGCGTTAATGCTGGGGACATCACTGATCCATGCGTACCGTATTTCACTGTTATGGAAAGTTTCCTTTTCTTCTATAGCGGTGACTATGAGCGAACTGTCTTCCTTCTCAGAAAAGTCAATGTGCTTTGCCCACCGAACGCGCCCGGAGCGGCAGTCGGGATCTGTAGCTAACTTGTCGTGGTAGCGCAGGCTGTTCTCCGGGGCGATTTCCATAAGCTTCATAGCCTCTTGCCAGACTGCGGGGGTACGCCCCTCTTTGAACGTAAAACAAAAGTGCCAGCCAAGACGTACACACTCCGCAGCGATCGGGCGACAGGCGTAGAGAGAGTCGCCCAGGATGATGAACTTCATGCGAGGAAAGGCTTTTTTGAGCTTTAGAAACAAACGCTTGGCCGCATTGATTTCGCAGTCCTCCTTCTCTGCTACCGGATCGTTGACATCCACATGTTCGTGCATGAGAGGGATGGGGTGCCCAAACAGCAGGATGCTTGCCTGCAGGACGTAACGGTAGCGGCCGCCACCGTTCACCTTGCCACCTTTATCGAACCCTTTCCGGCACTTCTCCCTGACGCTGCCATCGATGACGATACGAAAATACTTACCGAACACACGTGAAGCATCAAGAATGCGACTCTCAAAGAGATTGCGAACACATGACACCAGAATCTGTTCAAAATATATCGGGTCGAGTCGCGAAAGGAAAAGCGCCGCATTGTCACTGCAGGTGACGCGTCGTTTACCATCTGCGGGGATGTCGTCAACCCCTCGACCCGCCAGCCGAGCAACTGCGGCGGGCAAAGCTCCCATATTTCTGACCGCGTCCGCTTGATGTCGCGATCCCGCCCGCGACAGGAACATCAAGAGCATAAACCAGACGAGTTCCGCCGGTGAGTACCGACAGCGTACTTTGTTCCGGGTGTCGGGGAGCGCGTTGAATTTTCCGGAGAGCGATCCGAATTTCCCCTCCATAAAACCAATAAACGCCCGGCTCAGGACTTCTTGTTCAATGCAAGGGCCCGGGTTGCGGCCCGCCGCCGAGCGGTATGGTTTCTGATGATGGCCATGGAATTCGCCGTCACCTTGCGGATGAGCGTTTTTAGCTTTTTGTGTTGGGCTACCCATTCTTGTACCTCCGGAACCAAATCCATCGGCACGTAGACCGTGCGAGTCTTCCCCGCTTCTTTCCACGTCAGCTGCCAGCCGGGTTCGCGACAGCCTCGCCGTCGGACCGCACTTAGGCTTCCTTCAATGAAGGGGCCCGTCATTGCGATTTTTTGAAGTAGCGCATCCCGCCCCGCCTCGTGCCTGTTTTTGGTCGTTTTTGTTGTATTCATTATCACAAAGGTAACATACTTAGTGATTTTAGGCAACAAAAAAAGCAGTCTGAAGAAAAAATTTTCGTCTGCATTGAATTTTATACGCTATCTTCCGTTCAACACGTTAAATGTCGCGGCTTTTGAGTCCGAAGATTTCTTGATTCGGAATCGCCGGGTCAAGGGAGATTCCATTCTGCACCATGTTGGTGATGTTTCCAGTCGCATCGTGGAGAACTCCATCAAGTTTATTGTGAGTGTAGGTGTATGTCGATGAACCTGCGGTCAGGCGGTTGCCTGCCAAGTCATATGAATAGATTACGGGGTTTGGGGTTTGGGGAGCAGGGTTTGTGTGCTCGGAAAGCAACCGCCCCAAGTTGTCAAAGATGTAGCTGTTAGTTGTTGCTATGCCATCAATGATGCTGACCTTCTGGGTGATGAGTCCAAGTACATCCTGCTTGTAGTCAAAGCTGGCAACGATATTGTCTGAACCGTCTCTGTAAACAGTGTTGGTGACTGCATCGAGAATATTGTAGGCGTAATCAACTTTGATGTTCTCGTTGCTGAGCGTATTTAATGCGCCGTTATAAGGATTGTAAATCAATTTGAAGGGGCTAGAGGCTAAGGAGCTGAAGGGGTTAGGGTTTATGGTGCGTAAACGTTCCGCTTCATCAAAGTCATAAACCACATCCAACGTTCCACTTCCAACATTCCACAGAACGCCAGTGACATTCCCAACCGGATCGAACTGATAACTGACTGATGTCTGAAAACTGCCGACTGTCGTCTGGGCATTGGTGGCGAAGCCGCGAATATCGTGGTTCCACTCTATTCCAGCGACGGCGTTGCTGATTGAGAGCAATTGTCCATTTTTGCGGTATGCAGCCTGCTCAATGCTAATGCCGTCGTGCAGGGTCTGGGTGATGTTTCCTGATGTATTGAAGAGGTTGGAGACAATTACGCCGTCAAAGCGGTCGATACTGGAGACGAGGTCGCCGACAAGGTATGTGACATCAAGGCTTTGCCCTTCAAGGTTGGTGACGTTTTCGACCCGTTCCTGTGCTTCCAGGATGTAGGTCTCGACCGCATAGCCCATCGGGTTGATGACGGTCAGGTTGTTCATCTGCCAATCGTAGTTGAAGGAGATGCCGACTGGGGTGGAGGCATCGAGCCAGTTGGTAACGGATGTAAGTTTGTTGCCGGCGGCATGGGTGTATGCAGTTCGGTTGCCAGCGCGGTCGACGGTACCGGTTATTACTCCGGCGGCGTTGCGATAGACATAATCACTGATTCCATCGGGACAGGTGGTGCTTCGTAAACGTCCATAGGTGTCGTTAACGCAGGTTGTCGATTTCCATCCACCGCCGACTGCGGGGAGCGCTGAGTTGGTCAGAAAGCCGTTACTGTCGAAGAGCGTCCGGTACTGTGGACCAGCTGCGGGCGTTGTCAGATAATGGTGGCCACGATTGTCATAGCTGAAAAGTGTCACGTTGCCGTTGGCGTTGGTCGCTGCGGATATCTGGCCGTTGCCGGTGTAGCCAAAGGTGTTGGTTGATAGCGTATCATATGCTTTCAACAGAAGGCCTGAGGTTGACCATGCGAAACGGTTGGTGATTCCCTCGGTGTCATAGCTCGAGGTTGGCAGGCTTAGAGTGGGGTGCCACTCGTAGAACTGCGCATTTTCGGTGTAGACGGGGGTGGAGCCAAGGGCGGCAGCTTCACGAAGAACGTTGTGTCGGCTGTCGTAAACACGGGCCACGGATGAGGTTACACCGTTATGGAAAATGGCCTCGCGGGTCAGGTTCTGGTCGTCGTTATAGATCAGTTCATAACCTGAGCCATCCTCTTCGTTGATCTCTGATGTAACCTGCCAAGTGGTTTGATCCCAGGTGAGCAGGGAAGCGATGGTGTCGTCCGCAGCTCTATGGGCAACAACACGGGTGGTGTTTGAGACGTTGTTGGGATGATAGTTGAAATCTGTGCGGAAAGCGTTGTCATCAAGCCAGGTGGAGGCACCGAAGCGCTGTTCAACGCCGTTGCGTTCGATATCGGCGTATGTGTAGTTGAAGGTAGTGCCGGCGGCATTTACCCGTTGTGTCAGGCAGAAGCCGACATCCTCATAGAGGTATGTTTCACCATACTCTTTGTTATCCAGTGTGGCGTGGGTTGAGTCGGAGAGGCGACCGCTTGAATCATAGTCATAGGTTACAATCCAGTTGGGATCATCGCTGTAGAGACCATCAAGGAAGGTCGAGCGCATCGGGAAGTTTGTGTATGAGAGGTAGAGAGATGCTCCATTGCTATGCTCAATTTCGGAGAGGTATTTGACACCAGTATCAATATTGACAAGGTAGTCCAATGTAAGGCTATTGCCTTTACCATCCGACATGGAGAGTATCAGACCGTCATTGTTAAAGATCCACTCGGACCCGCCGGGGCGGCTAACGTTCCACTGGTCAACGCCGTAGCTTTCTAGCGATATTTCAATATCGTCGGCGGCGGTATAAACACCGTTGGATTTACTGAAGGCATAGGTGCGCCCATCGGGGAGATGCATACGGGGCAGTTAAGGGCCGCATCAGTGCGGATGATGGTGACAATGTCGTTAATGACGCTTGCCTTCTGGGTTATGAGTCCCAAAACATCATGCTTAACCCGATCATACAAATAACAGGCCAAAGCAGAGAAACCAGAAGTAATATAATTGCTAATTGACGCATCTTCCAAAGAACAGAGTAACGGCGCAATATATCCAACGAGTCCTTCAAAAAAAGAAATGTTACATTCTTAGGACTTCGGCAACCTGGCTTTGTAACAAAACGCTGCGACTCCTCAGGACACTTTTCTGAAAATAATATTCTCACACGATTACATTGAAGAGCAGTCAATACCCACAATAAAAAAGTAGAGACAAAAACCAATAGTGATATTAATTCGTAATTCATTTTCTACAATCATTGTTAAAACTATATCCAACTGAACCAGCGAGATAAGTATGAATTTCAGCCACTAGAGGGCTAAAACCTATACCAAGATTTACCTGCCCCCCTTGATAGGTGGGACCTGATAGCAATAAATCTAGTGACGAAGCGTCAAACCCCATAACAAGATCTGCGCCAACAGCTACACCCACATCAATTCCCAACCCAGTTTGTAAAGAAAAGCCTTGTAAATCATCAACGGATTCAGCATCTGTCCATTGTATAAATCCTCCAGCAAAGCCTGCTGGAGTACCAACTCCTACATTTACAGAGCCGATAGGTCCATGCGAAAAACCAGAAGTTGGGCTGTAACCGATAGAATAGCCCACATCCCCACCTAAGGCAGCAACGGCTTGAATGTTACCGCCCCCACCTAAGGTAATAGTCCATAAACCAAGTGGATCACGATAATTCACAGGATTATTCCCACAGAAGACATACAGGTTTAACCCGCCCTCAAGACCAATCGGATCCTTGCTCAACCAGCGTCCAATATCAGAAGAGTACCACCGGGCGCGGAAATTGTAAAGTTCTGTAGCGTGGCTGTATTCTCGGCCTTGGAAGAGATAGCGGAGTTTGAATGATGAATTCTGAATGCTGAATGATGAATTTTGTGGTGTACCCCATGCGTTGTAATTGACGGTCATGGCGGTGCTGCCAGATTCGTCAACGAGGGCATGGATGGAATTAAGATGATCCTTGATGGCGTAATAGGTGTTTGTTGTGGTGTCGCCGTGTACCGTAACCGCCAACAGGTTATCTATGCCTGTGCCCCAGGTGTAGGAGGCGATGATGTTGCCGCTTGAATCAACGTCCGCTACGCAGTGGTCGCCATCGTAAATGTGATATGTTGTGCCACTGCTGTCCGTTGTTGAAGCACGATTACCAAGTGGACCCCAAGTGTAGGACTCGGCAAATAAGCCATTGGTGTTGACGCTGACAAGCTGCCCCTGGGTGTTCCACGTTAGGTCAAGGGAGATTCCATTCTGCACCATGTTGGTGATATTTCAGGCGGCATCGTGATAAACGCCATTGAGTTTATTATGCGTGTAAGTGAGAGTTGAACCACCAGCACTCAGTCGGTTTCCTGCAAGGTCGTAAGTGTAGAGAATAGGGGTTGGGGAGTTGGAGGGGTTAGGGAGTAAGAGTTCCGAGGTCAGCCATCCGAGATTGTCATAAGTGTAACTGTTGGTAATTGTAATTTCATTAACGACAACGATTTTATGGGTTATGAGTCCGAGAACAGATACCTCGCGCAGGACATCATGGCAGCTGTTGTAAATGCGGATAACGGAGTTTTCATTCACTTTGTTTCACTGCTTTCATAATACTGATTTTCATAACTTCGTTAGAACATACCTGCTCCATATAACATAAAGCCAAACGTGAATGAATAACATCCTCATCATGCCTGTTTTTATTTAAACTTTTAAACCATGCTCCAGCCAGTACTTCAGTGTTTGTTACACTCACACCCCATGGCAAAGTGAAGTCGTTTGTGTAGCTATCAAGGTGATCTGTTCCGCCAAATTCATTGCAATCTTTAATTTTCACAATATCGGCCCAGTTACAAGGAAATCTGTATCCGTTATCTTTTAAATAGCAAACGATATTCCGGCTGATTTTAATGCGAACTTGATAACGATTCATCTTCGGAAAGGTAAAAACAAAATGATAAGTGTAATACGCAATTCCCAGTAAGACTAAAACAACTATTATTTTTTTCATTTTGACAGCCTTGCCATTGCTCTTCTGTTGAGTTCTTTCCATCCTTTTGCAGAGGCTCTCATATTATTCCGACACTACCCTTCATATTTATTCAAACAGCAAAGTCATTCTGGAATATTTGAGTCTATCAGATTACCGAAAAGTGAGACCCTAACGTTACAAGTAAACCCCGAGAGTTCGTCAAGATCGTACCGCACTTCCCAAACGGCCCCATGCCAATTTGACTTCAAACAGGAATAATGAGGTATTAGTATTTGCTCATAGAAAACACTTTCCCTTTTTAACAATCGAATTTGTTCATCCCCAATGCGACGTGCAACTACACGTGAATATCCAACAAACAAACAAACGCTAAGCAAAAGAGCTATTAAAGCCCATTTTTTCAAACCATTAAAAGTTTTTTTCATGATTAATATTTATACCTCCGTGGTTTTCCCATTCTGTCAAAAGCTGGGTTGGCACGCTTAACAGCTCTGGAATTAGCTTTCCTTCTGGTCTTACTGCCAAGCTTACCTACATTCTCTTTGTTATTATCGCCTACTGCCCGTCCTAGCAGTTCATGGGCAAAAATTGTTCCTCCTGTATGCGGTTCACGATTGCCCCAAAAACTTGTTTTATACTGTGCCGATGTAGGAGGACTAGGATCAAAATATATTTCACCACCTCTTCCAATATTATTCTGCCAATCAAAGTCTCCAAACACTTTGGACCATGGTTCAAATGAGCCACCAAAACCTTTTGACTCGGGTATAATTTCATAGGTGTTTTTTGAATCTATTAAAGAGTCTATGTGATTCTCAATTTCACCGTCTTTCTTACTCTTTTTTCTGCGCAAATTACTCTTGTTATCAAAACTAAGTTGCCCTCGTGCAAACTGTGATAAAGCTTTTGAAACAATACTTTGTTTTTGTGCTCCAGTTACTGTGATTCTTTCCCCCCACGGATCAACAAAGTTCACCGGATTGTTCCCGAAAGCTACATACAAATTCAACCCACCCTCCAGGCCAATAGGGTCTTTACTCAGCCAACGTCCAATATCAGAAGAGTACCACCTCGCCCTGAAGTTGTACAGCCCGCTTGCGTGGCTGTACTCGCGGCCCTGAAAGAGGTACCGCAAGCGGAATGATGAGTTCTGAATGCTGAGTGATGAATTGAGAGGTTCGCCCCATGCGTTGTAATTGACGGTCATGACGGTGCTGCCGGATTCGTTTACGAGGGCATGGACGGAGTTTAGGTGGTCTTTTATGGCGTAATAGGTGTTGGTTGCATTATCGCCGTGTACCGTTACGGCCAGCAGGTTATCTATGCCTGTGCCCCAAGTATAAGAAGCAATTGGATTGCCGCTTGCATCTAGATCCGCAACGCAGTGGTCGTCACCTTTCATTTAACGACAGTAGGCAATACGTTTCTCCATCGAAAACAC
>Ga0307990_1003374_pt1 | contig 12198 bp, 9 predicted proteins | sample EllFjometagen129_FD_203168 | JGI IMG/M metagenome (GOLD analysis project Ga0307990, IMG submission 203168) | Marine microbial communities from Ellis Fjord, Antarctic Ocean - #129 | ecosystem: Environmental > Aquatic > Marine > Unclassified | place: Southern Ocean | collected 2014-10-08
TCTCTTGTAGGATGGTCCATGACGAAAGTCAAACACCTCCTCTTCTATTTTCAGAATGGTTAGTTCCTTGCGATTCGCTACTGAATGCTTCATTGTAAATTCCTACGATAATAACTGTAAGATATTGCGGACTTGTCTGCTACCGGTTTGTAATAAGAACCTTTTGTTCTTAGAATCAACTCTCTTTCAATGATAGGTAAAAAAAAGGGTCATAGAGAATCTTTTTTATGCGCTGATAATGCTTCCCGTCGTGGATCGGTCCTTTGCAGTTACCACAGGTAGCCGAATTTAAGCCGATAGGAAAGGTCCCATGGTTCGATTCCGGCCAGTGCGTCTCCGCTGTATTCTGCTTTGAGCTCGGCACTGGTGCTGAATCCTCCCCGGATGGGGATTTTTAGTCCGGTCCAGGTATCAAGAACCACTTCGTTGAGGTTGTTGACATTTGCCAGCCCTTTCTGGCGATGGTAGAGTTGAAGTGCATCGGCAATGAGGATGTGGCTGAAATCAATTGACCAGGCACCAGCCAAATAGGTGTTTTCAGGCTGCGTGGCAAAGGACTCCCTTACCCCGTCCATACCAATTTCCGTGCTGAGCTTTGTTTCCGGGGTCTCTATGAACTGGATACCCAGATAGGGGCCAGTTGTCAGGCGAAGGTCGAGGTCGGCAATGCGGTCGGTTTTGTAGGAAACCTTGCCGCCGTAGTAACGGTGCCGGGAAACTATGTTGTCATATTTGCCAAGAATGAACCACCTGTCAGTCGTTTTTTCGTTTTCAGTCGTGTCGTACTCAAGTTCACTCTGCAGCTTGACCCGGTGGTTGAGGTGCCGCCACTCCATAGCTACATCCATATCAGCCTCTTTCTGGCGGGTGTTTCCCTGGTCAATGTTGAGCGACATTGTGGCTTCACCTTTGAAGAGATGCCCCTCCCCGATCTGCCATGCTTCTGGGTTGACTACTGTTATGGCGTCCTTGTTTTTCTCGGTGATGTTCAATGCTGTTTCTGTGCATCCATCTTTCATGAGCAGTCGCATTGGGGATGTGGCGGTTATTTCGCTGACCTTGTTCCAGGTTATCGATACCGTTCCGGCATAGTCTGTTTTGACTTGCAGGATACCCTGTTTCATACGCACGATGGTTCCGGTTATTCTGTCGCCGTTTTCAAGCCGGACTTCATCTATGGCCAATGCGGAGTGTGGCGTGGTGAGGAGTATTGCGGCAAGGAGAAGGAATGACAGTAATGAGAGGGGGGTCAAGCGGGTATTCATGGATGTTTTGTTGCTGTGGGTTGTAGGGGGTGGCAAATTTAAAGTCTTTTCTTTTCCAGTTGATGCGAAATCTTTGAAGTGAGTTGGCTGAATTGTTCTTCGTTCTGTGGGGCATCGATCCAGTTGAGCTGCATGCGGTTGCGGAGGAATGTGAGCTGGCGTTTGGCGTAGTTGCGCGTGTGCTGTTTGATGAGGGTTACGGCCTCCTCGAGAGAGGTTTTTCCTTCCAGGTGGTCGAACAGTTCCTGGTAGCCTACGGTAAGGAGTGCGGGGAGTTCGCGGCAAGAGATTTCATGGCGATATTTCTGCCAGAGAGCCTCTGCTTCAGGGAGCAAACCTTCCGTCATCATTTCCTCAACACGCAGGTTGATGCGCCCGTAGAGCTCTTCGCGCGGGAGGTTGAGGGCCAGAGTGGTGAAGGTGATTTCGGGAATTAGTGCACGAAGTGTACAGCGTCCCCTGGTGGTGAGTTGTATTTCGAGGGCTCGGATGAGGCGGTGGGTTTTTGTGTGGTCGAGGGTGGCGGCGCGTTCGGGGTCGAGGTGCTGGAGTTTATTGTAGAGGGCTTCGGAGCTCTGTTCTGCGAGTTCTTTTTTGAGCTGTTGGCGGATATTCGGGTCAGCTGGGGGGAGGTCGGAGAACCCTTCAATGAGGCCCTGAAGGTAAAGGGTGGAGCCGCCGGCTACTATAACGGGGTTGTTGCGTTTCTGGATCTGGGTGATGCGTTCTCGTGCTTCTGTAGCGAATGCTCCGGCGCTGTAAGGCTCGGTGATGTCTTTTTCGTTGATGAAGTGGTAGGGGGCCTCTTCAAGCATTTCGGGAGTTGGCTTTGCGGAGCCGATGGTGAGTTCACGGTAGATTTGGCGGGAGTCGGCTGAAATGATTTCTGCTCCGGTTTGGAGCGCAACTGCGTGGGCGAGTGCTGATTTCCCTGAGGCTGTGGGGCCGGTGATGACCAGGACGGGAGCTTCATTCTGTTGTGTCGGCATACGGGTCAACTCCGGAATTTCTGGAGCGCAATCCATACCCTTGAGAGGGGGAGCCCCATAACATTGTAGTAGCATCCGGTTATGGTGCAGACGAAGCAGGCCATCACGGGGTCCTGAATGCCGTATGAGCCGGCTTTGTCGAATGGTGCGGCAGTGTTGATGTAGTGAAGGATCTCTTCATCACTCATCCTGTTCAGGGTCACCTTGGTTGTGGTGCACTTGCTGTAAATATGCTCGTTTTTGAGCAGTGCAAAGCCGGTGTGCACTTCGTGGGTTCTGCCCTGAAGCTGGCGGAGCATCTGGAGGGCGGCATCGGTGTCTGGCGGTTTGCCGAGGATGCTGCCGTCTATTGCTACAACGGTGTCGGCGCTGAGGATGAGGGCCTCTTTCGTATCGTTCCGGAAGCTTTGTATGGCGGCTTTTGCTTTTTCTTCTGCTATCCGCCGGACATTGCCTTCAATGCTCTCTTTGGGGTCAATATGCTCCGGAGTTTCAAAGCTGACGGTGGTGAAGGGGATGCCACTCAGCCTGAGAATCTCTTTGCGTCTTGGCGATTGGGATGCAAGTATGAGCGGCGGAAAGGCCATGGTGCTGTTGGGGTTGTCAGTTGAGGTTGCTCCATCCACGGCGGTTGAGGTCCGTGAAGATGAGTATGCCGGCAAGTGCTCCTGCGGCAAGGAAGAGTGATCCCTGCATCGGGTCGCCGAAAATAATGCGTCCGGTGCCGAAAAGGATGGAATAGACCATAACAATGCCAAGGGCCCAGTCGAGGAAGAGGCGGAGGAAGCCAGTGTCAGCTTCTACATCCGGCAGGTTCTTTGCAATGGGTTTCCAGAGTATGCCTCCAACCCGGGTGGTGCGGTAGAAGGCTTCAAGGTGCGCGGTTTCTGTGGGTTTGGTGAGGAATGTGACTGCAAGGGTGGCCGCGATGGTGAATGCCACAATAATGAAGATTGATGCAGGAAAGGCTACTTCGGTGAAGAGGCTCAGGTAACCGTAAGCGAGGAAGGGGGCCACCATGGAGGTGATTTCCGACCATGCGTTGAGCCTCCACCAGAACCAGCGGAGGATGAGAACGAACCCTGTGCCTGCACCGCACTGGATAAGGAATTCCCAGGCGCCTGTAATGGTGCTGAGAACAAAGAAGGTGATGTAGAGCGCAAAGGCGGCAGTAAGCGCAGTAATGATTTTTGATACCCTTACATAGTGTTTTGCGTCACCCTCAGTTGTGATGAACCGTTTGTAAAAGTCGTTGATGAGGTAACTGGTTCCCCAGTTGAGGTGTGTGGAAAGGGTTGACATATAGGCTGCAAGAAATGCCGCGATAAGGAGCCCTTTGAGGCCTGGGGGCAGCACATCGCGCATCACATACACAAACCCGTCCTCTTTCTGGTCAGCCGGGAGGTCGGGGAACATGACAAGGCTGGCAAGGGCGACGATTATCCATGGCCACGGCCTCAGGCAGTAGTGAGCTACGGTGAACCAGAGGGTTGCGAGTAGGGAGTGCTTTTCGTCTTTGGCGCTCATCATCCGTTGGGCTATGTAGCCGCCGCCGCCCGGTTCAGAGCCGGGATACCATGATGCCCACCACTGTACGAAAGCCATGGCTGCGAAGGAAGCGAAGGGGAGAGCAAAGGCGCCGCTGCCATTGTTGCCGGTGCTGTTTATAGACGGGAAGAAGTCGAACATCCATGGGGGAAGCGCTGCCTGAAGTCCGCCTGCGTCAACAACTGCGGGCGACTGTATGGCAAGAACAGCAAGGATGACGCACCCGACAATGGCAATAACAAACTGCACGGCGTCGGTAATGGAGACTCCCCAGAGCCCTGAGAGGCCGGAGTAAAAGGTGGTGAGAAGGACGAGGGCGATAATGGTCAGCTGCGGGTTGAGTTCCGGCACCATGATGCTGATGATCTTGAACATGGCGAGGTTGACCCATCCAATGATGATGGTGTTGATGAAGAGGCCGAAGTAGAGAGCTTTAAATCCGCGGAGGAAACGGGCAGCTTTGCCGCTGTAGCGAAGTTCTATGAATTCAAGGTCGGTCAAAATTTCCGCGCGGCGCCAGAGGCGTGCAAAGAAGAAGACGGTGAGCATGCCTCCTGAAACGAAGGTCCACCAGACCCAGTTGCCGGCAATGCCGTGTTTGGCTACAAAGCCAGTGACGGCAAGGGGAGTGTCGGCGGCGAAGGTGGTAGCTACCATGCCGGTTCCGGCTATCCACCAGGGCAGTTTGCGGCCGGAAAGGAAGAACTCGTCAACATTTTTACTGGCTCTCTTCGAAAACCAGAGGCCTATGAAAAGCGTCAGGAGCAGGTAGCCGATGATGAAGCTGTAGTCGAGGGCGTTGAGTGCGTTCATGGTCTCTGGGGAATCCCGGGGCTGTGCTCCCGGGGTTCAGATGATGGATGTGCTCGGATGCTTTCAGGCTTCAATTCTGGAGAGTTCAAGGAAGCTGTCGTAACGGTCTTCGATGTCAAGCATGGAGAGGTCTGCAATTTTTTCGGTGCCGAATTTCTCCACACAGAAGCTGGCCATGGCGCTGCCGTAAAGAACGGCTTTGCGGAGCTCGGTGTCGTTAACTGTTTCGCAGCGGGAGAGGTGGCCAATAAAGCCTCCTGCAAATGTGTCGCCAGCGCCGGTGGGGTCGTAAATGGATTCCAGCGGGAAAGCGGGAGCTGCGAAGATGCCGTTGTCGGTAAAGAGAAGGGCTCCGTGCTCACCTTTTTTGATGATAAGGGTTTTGGGGCCCATTTCGCGGATGATGCGGGCTGACTTGACCAGATTGGGGTCGCCGCTGAGGAGCCGGGCTTCGCTGTCATTGAGAATGAATACATCAACCCGACTGAGGGTTTTCTTCAGTGCTTCGGGTTTCCCCTCAATCCAGAAGTTCATGGTGTCGAGAATGACCAGTTCGGGCTTCTGGATCTGGTCAAGCACCTTCATCTGCAGTTCGGGGTCGATGTTGCCAAGAACAACAATGCCTGTGTCCTGATAACGCTGTGGGACACGGGGATCGAAATCAGCAAACACATTGAGCTGGGTGTCAAGCGTGTCGCGGGTGTTCATGTCGTAATGGTAGCGACCGGCCCAGCGGAAGGTTTTGCCATCATCCACAACCTGCACGCCTTTAGTATCGATGTTTCTGTCGTGCAGGAGCTTGAAGTGGCTCTCTTCAAAGTCATTTCCTACCACGCCTACCATCTGTATGCTGTCGGAGAAGTAGCTTGCTGAAAGAGCGATGTAGGTGGATGATCCTCCAAGGGTGTTCATGGAGCTGCCGAAAGGGGTTTCAATATCGTCAAATGCAAGTGAACCGACAATGAGTATGGCCATGGTAGAGTAGGGTTACGGTGTTGAATTGAATCTGGTGATTTTACGGGTTATTGTGCAAGCAAGATACGATTTATAGCTTTCTCTTTCCAACAGCCGTTCAGTTTTCCGTTGGGAGAAGAAAGAGCATGCACTCGCCCGGTTGGAATATTGCTTCAAGCCTATGGTTGGCGATTGGGTGCTGAACCCCGCTGATGAGTTCTTTCAGTCCGCCCGTTTCCATTCCGAATTCCAGCCAGCCGGTTACTTCTTCGTGCATGCTGCTGTTGCCAATGAAGAGCAGTGAGCGGCCTTCGGCGGTTCGCTTTATGGCAAAAAGCTTCTCATCGCTGACATAGGGAATGCCAATGGAGCCGGGCTCTCCTGAAAGAATGGTGTCAAGGTAACGGCTTCGGATGGTGATGATTTTCTGAATGTAGCTGTTGAGCGGGGGGAGGCTGTTGGTCTCTTTCCAGTCAATCGATGCAGGGCTGAAGAGCGGGAGCGTTTCAGGCGGAAAGGCAGTGCGGTCTTCATCGGTGAAGTTGAGTCCGAGGTTGACGGGGTGCCATTCGGTCACTTCCATTCCTGAGTGAATGAAGGGAACGGTGGGCAGTATGGCCGCAAGGGTGAATATGAAGGTTGAGTAGTTGCGCCCGGCTGCCTCTTTGGGGAAACGGAATGGAACCCGTGGAGTGTTGTGGTTTTCTCCCGTGCCAAAGAATGGCAAAGCGACCCCTGTTTTGTTCAGGAAGTTGAGGAGGCCACGGATATAGATAATGTCATTGATGACAAAGGGCAGGGAACCGAACACGGCGTTGAACCCTTCATCCCTGATTTCCGGGGTGGGGTTGAAGTTTTCGTCCCAGAAGACGAAGTCAGGGCGCGTGGCTCTGGCTTTCTGTACAATGGTTTTTTTGAGCTGGGGCGGCAGCGCATGACCCATGTCCATCATGGCGCCGTCAATGCCATACTCTTCCTGAAAACGGGGTATGATGGATGAAATTTCCTCCCAGAGGCCGGTGTTGACTGCTGTCGGTTTGTTCAGCGCTTCATCGTACATGCGAATGGTATTGTAGGCGATGTAGTTGAACTCTTCGGGCGTGTGCATTTTCAGGTAGGTCACATCTGTCCATGCAGGCTGTCGGTCGTCTGGCGGCCAGTCGGAGAATGCGCTTGCAATTCGGCAGAGTTCTCCATTGGCATCGGTGGCCTGTATGCCCTTGGCGTTTTTTGTGACAGTAACCGGGTGCGCTGCGAACTGTTGCTTGAATGCTTCGGAGGGTGCGGGGAGGTAGGCGTGTTCGTGGCGGTCCACTTGGGAAAATATGCGGTTCAGGGTGTCCTGGTCAAACTGTGGGGGGCCGTAGGAGCTGGGCGACACATCGTTTTTCAGCCAGTAGAACCAGTCCGGGTGCTTTTCTATCCAGTTGCTGTCAGTGGCTGCTGTGCGGAACACAAATTCAAGGACAACCCGCATTCCAAGGAGATGGGCGGCTTCAACAAATGCTTTGAGGAGAATTTCAGGAGAAATGCCGAGTGCGGGCTCTGAGAGCATGGGGTCGAGCTTCATCGGGTCTTTTATGGCGTATGGAGATCCGAGGGAGCCTTTCCTGTTGGCTGTACCAATTTCGGTTAGCGGCAGGAGGTAGACGGTGTTTGCTCCGAGTTTTTTGATGTAAGGAAGCAGGGCAATGGCTTTCAGGAGGGTGCCTGTTTCGCGGAACCCTGAGGGTAGAGGTTCTTCGGAGATTATTCCGTCACCGTCATGGTCGAAAGCGGTACCGAACCGGACAAAAAGGTTGTAGACAACGGCGTTTTTATGCCAGTTTTCGTGGAGGGTGGCGGTTGGTGTTGATGCACCGCTCTGCTGAATCTCTTCAATGCGTCCAATGAACCATGATATCGGGGATTGTTCGGTGGCACCGGTCTCATCGGAATTCCAGAGGTTTGGTACTTGATAGGAGGTAGGGGAACTCTGAAGTGCCCTGAGTCGGGTGAGGAGAAGCTCTATTGTGGAAGTCGTTTCCATATTGAGGGATAGTGTGAATATATTAAAGCCGACAATGGTCGGCCTAAGGGTCTGATGGATACAAATGTAACAATTCAGATGCGCAATATCAGATTGGATGTGGAATATGACGGAACTTCCTTTGCGGGCTGGCAACGGCAGCCGAACGGGATAGTGACGGTGCAGGGTGAGATTGAGGCTTCGCTTGGGAAGATTCTGCAGGAAAAAGTCAATCTTACTGCTGCTGGACGGACTGACAGGGGGGTTCATGCACGGGTGCAGGTGGTGAATTTTCGAACAGACTCAATGCTTGAGCCTTCAAGAATCGGGCACTCCCTCAACTGCCTTCTCCCCTCATCTATACGGGCCTCTTCGCCGCAGGTTGTTACAGAGGGTTTTCATGCCAGGTTCAGCGCACTTGAACGGGAGTATCGGTATTTTGCCATTCAGGAGCCGTCGGCCGTTATGGGGCGTTTTACTGGTTGTTCGAATGGGAGTGTTGATTTGGGTGTGATGCAGCAGCTGGCTTCCGCTCTTGCGGGGACGCATGATTTCTCCCTTTTTTCCCGTGAAAACCGTGACGGAAACGGGAGTCTTTGCACGGTTCGTGAGGCCGGCTGGTACCGCCATAAAGGGGTGATGGTGTTTCATATTGCGGCAAACCGGTTTCTCAGGAGCATGGTGCGGGGTATTGTTGGCGGTATGCTCAGTGCTGGGCGGGGCGAACTCGGGCCGGAGGAGTATCTCGAAATGCTTGTCGGAGGAGAGGGCGGGATGAGGGTGAAGCCGGCAGATGCTTCAGGGCTTTTTCTCTGGCGGGTGCGGTATTGATCTATGCTATTGACCTATTGCAATAGTCGGGAACGGTGTTTAAGTTAATTGCGTCTTTTGGTTGTTTTCCCCTATTATGTCGTAGCCTTCTCAGTTGTGACCATCAGGATTCGTATGCCACTTTTCAGAGTTATTTGTGCGTCGCTTCTCTGTGCGTTTATGCCGCTCCGGCAGGCATCTGCTTCAGAACAGGTTGAGCAGAGGGCTGTTTTCAGCAGTGCGTCGCTGTCGCAATCGCTCGACAGCTTGATGAACGCCACCTATTTCAGTGATGAACATTTTCTGTCTTCTTCGGGTAAGCTAGCCATGCCAGGGTTCCCTTCGAATTTTGTTCCCCAGTACAGCGACTCCGTCTATACCGCCAGAATTGCTGAATTGAACAGCCGAACCCGGTTCGAACTTACTTACAATAAGTATGTGAAAGGATTTATCCGGGTCTATGCGGTTGACAAACGGCTTGCAACAGCTAAGATTCTGGGTTTGAGGAAGGTTTATTTTCCTCTTTTTGAGGAGGCGCTTGCCATATATGGCGTGCCTCCGGAAATGAAATATCTTGCCATTGTGGAGTCGGCCCTGAACCCGACAGCAGTTTCCCGGGCCGGGGCAAGGGGACTTTGGCAGTTCATGTACCCGACAGGGAAGATGTATGGTCTTGAGTCATCGGCATTCATTGAAGACCGGTTTGACCCACGAAAAGCTTCAATGGCTGCAGCACGGCATCTTCGCGACCTTTATGATCGTTATGGAGACTGGTTCCTCGCGCTTGCGGCATACAATTCGGGTTCCGGTAATGTGAACCGAGCAATCAGGCGGTCGCGCGGGGGGAAAGATTACTGGGCCATCTGGAACTATCTTCCGGCTGAAACCCGGGGCTATGTTCCCGCATTCATTGCGGTCAACTATATCATGAACTATAACCAGGAGCATAATCTCCTTCCGCTTCGGCCAGGATATCTCTATCAGGATATAGAAAAGGTCAACATCATGCGTCCGCTCTCTTTTGAGCGCATCAGTGCAGCTGTTGGAATTTCTACGGAGGACCTCAGGTTTCTCAACCCTCAGTATACGCATGGCATTATTCCTTCATCCGATGCTTCTCCCCATGAGTTGCGTCTGCCGAGAAGTCATGTTGCTGCATTTGCTGCCGTTGAGGCGCAGCTGTATGATGCGCCGGCACTATCTGGAGTGGAGCGTTCTGCAGTTGTTGAAAATCTTTCTGACGACAGTCTTTCTGTTGTCCTTGTGGCAGTTCCGCCTCGTCTTCTTTCCCACAGGGTTATGCGGGGCGAAACTATGGCATCCGTTGCCCGTTCATATAATACAACGAGAGAACGGCTGATTGAGCTCAATGGACTGAACCGCTCCTCCGAACTGTTTTCCGGTCAGGTACTGAAAATTGAGAAAGTTTCGGGTGGCGGACTGCTTGTGAAAAAAGGAGCTGTGGTGAAATATCACAGGGTTCGCCGGGGAGAAACCCTTGCCCGGATAGCAGCAAAATATCGGGTGAGCACGGCACGGCTTGCGTCATGGAACAGGCTGAGGGGGAAAAAAGTAATTTATCCCGGACAGAGGCTTCGTATTACTGCGCCATAAGGTTCGGTTGGTGTGGAATAGTTGGATAGGTCGTCTGCACTTAATGGATTATTTATTATCTTTAGCCTTTTCAGGATGATCACAATGATCGCAGATCAACGGGAAGCCTTTCAATAATTCTTTAATCGAGAATCATTAAATCGTATGCGTAATATTATTTTTACCGGAAAGGGTGGCGTAGGCAAAACTTCTGTTGCGGCCGCAACGGCTCTCAGAGCCGCTGATATGGGTTTCAAGACACTCATTATGTCTACTGATCCGGCACACAGCCTTGGCGACTCTCTTGATGTTCAGCTCGGCCCATCACCTGTCAAGATCACGGAAAATCTCTGGGGTCAGGAAGTTAGCGTGTTTGGCGATCTCAACCTGAACTGGGATGTTGTAAGAGAGCATTTTGCCTCACTGATGGAGTCGCGCGGAATTGAAGGCGTCTATGCTGAAGAAATGGGTGTGCTTCCCGGCATGGAAGAGCTTTTCTCACTGTCTTACATCAAGCGTTACAACGAAGAACAGGCCGATTTCGACCTTCTGGTTGTTGATTGCGCTCCTACCGGAGAAACTCTCCGCCTGCTTTCGCTGCCTGAAACATTCGGTTGGTTCATTAAGCTCATCCGCAATGTTGAGAAGTACATGGTAAAGCCTGTCATCAGGCCCCTTTCCAAGAAAATCAAGAAGATAGACGATTTCGTAGCTCCTGAAGAGGTCTATGAGAAGGTCGATAACCTCTTCTCGTCAACGGAAGGCATCATTGATCTGCTTGCAGACGGAAGCAAGTCAACGGTCCGTCTTGTCATGAACCCTGAAAAGATGGTTATCAAGGAGTCCATGCGGGCCCTTACTTATCTCAACCTTTATGGCATTACGGTTGACAGCATCACAATCAACCGCGTTATGCCCGATCAGAGCAGTGACGAGTACTTCCAGAAATGGCGTGCCATTCAGCAGAAATATATCGAGCAGATTCAGGATGCATTTGCACCTATTCCGATTACTGAGGTCCCGCTTTTTGAGGGTGAGGTTGTTGGTCTTGAGATGCTCCGCAAGGTTGGCGCAAAAGTATATGGCGACACCAATCCCCTTGATATCCTTTTCAAGGAGAACCCCATTGATATTAAAAAGGTGTCGGATGGTCATTACACGGTTCGTGTTCGTCTTCCCTTCATTGATGATATGGGCATGGAGCCTAAAATTCTCAAGCTCGGAGATGATCTTACCATCCGTATCGGAGATTATCAGAAAATCGTCGTACTGCCGATTTTTCTTGCCGGCATGGAATCTACAGGTGCAACATTTGAAGATAAATGGCTCAGCATCAATTTTGAACGCAAAGCATGATCTTTTTTTGCGATTCGGCTTCAGTACATAAAAAACCCGCCGGTCAACGGCGGGTTTTTTAGTTACAGTCTAGCGCTCAGGTTGCCATTACGGATATATTTACTCTTGGTGCTCCGGATATGTCATGGTTTTTTTTATCTTCCTTCCAAACATTTTAATGACATGATTTTTTTGCAGATCTGATGGAACAGTTACATGATTTAAGAGTTTCGAGTATTACTCGTCTTTCGGCCCCTAGGGTGTTGAAAGAGAAGTTGCCGGTTGATGAGAAGATGGCATCCGTCATTCTTGCCGGTCGTCGCGAGATTGAAGATATATTGACCGGCAAGGATGCGAGGCTGCTGGTTATCGTTGGGCCGTGCTCAATTCATGATATTGGCGCAGCAGAGGAGTATGCCCGGCATTTGGCGGAACTCCGCGAAGAGCTGAAGAGCGAGCTCTGTATTGTTATGCGCGTCTATTTCGAAAAGCCGAGGACAACCGTTGGGTGGAAAGGGTTCATTAATGATCCCCACCTGAACGACACCTTTGATATAGAGCATGGTCTTTTTTATGCACGCAAACTGCTGCTCGACATTAATGCAATGGGGCTGCCTGCAGCCACCGAGTTCCTCGACCCAATTTCTCCACAGTATGTGGCAGATGTTGTCAGCTGGGCCGCCATAGGGGCGCGTACCATTGAGTCGCAGACGCATAGGCAGATGGCAAGTGGTCTTTCAATGCCTGTAGGCTTTAAAAATTCAACAGATGGGCGGCTCAGTGTTGCTGTTGACGCCATTCGCTCTGCCATGCATTCGCACAGTTTTCTTGGTATTGACCAGGACGGGCACAGCAGTGTTATTACAACTAAAGGAAATCCTTT
>Ga0307990_1003375_pt1 | contig 12196 bp, 9 predicted proteins | sample EllFjometagen129_FD_203168 | JGI IMG/M metagenome (GOLD analysis project Ga0307990, IMG submission 203168) | Marine microbial communities from Ellis Fjord, Antarctic Ocean - #129 | ecosystem: Environmental > Aquatic > Marine > Unclassified | place: Southern Ocean | collected 2014-10-08
TAGCAAATCGATTTGATGTATATTTGGCAAATCTCGATCCTACAGTTGGTTCAGAAATCAAAAAAAACAAGCCATGTCTGGTCATTTCACCTGATGAAATGAACTCACATATCCGCACCGTAATAGTCGCCCCGATGACCACAGCCGGGAAAGATTATCCCACCCGAATCTCCTGTACATTCAAAAAGAAAAAAGGTCAAATTGTCTTAGACCAGATACGAACTATCGACAAAACAAGACTCGTAAAAAAGCTCGGGATTATCAATCCGGGAACACAATTAAAAGTTATCACAACATTACAACGGCTATTTTCGTTCTAAAACTACCCAACATACGCATGCACAGGATGCTCGTAAATTGCGCCTAATGCGAGGCGTATAATTCACGTTCAATCAAAAACCTTTGCAATTTCCGTTTCTTTGGAATCACGGTGTTTAATGATCATTGCGCTTATTTTACTCCATTACCCAAGTTCACTTCACCGACCAAAAACCTGCTCATTTTACCAAAGCTGGTCACCACAACTTCCTTTTTCGCCCTGGTAGCGGCAACATAAAGCAGGGAACGTTCATGGTCCTCGTTTTCTTTTTTGACCACGGGATCGCCGGATACATCCCCGTGTCCTTCCCAGGGAACCATCTTATCATTAACCCCGGCAATAATAACCCGATCGAACTCCAACCCTTTCACCCGATGCATGGTAGCCAGTCTGACACCCGACAATCTTCGGTCTTCAGGCTCACTACGGCGGATAAAATAAATATCCCTGCCCCTGGCTTTCAAAGCCCCTTCGTATTGTTTCAGTAAATCGTGCGTTCGGGCAACCAGACATATTTCGCTGACCGAGCCACCCTCGCCTTCCACCTGATCAAGATAATGAAGGATACAATCAATTTCCTCCTGAAAAGTGGAAAAACGTTTAACCACCGGCACTATCCCGGACAACAACGACCGATAACCTTTTTGACTGTCCAGACCACCATCCAGATCATCAAATTTTATACCGTGCAATAGATTCACCACGACTATCAGTCAATTCAAAACCCGCCTCCGGCAGCGGCCAGTCGTGCTCGCTTAATGTATCGAGTAAACCATGCAAAGTTTCAGCCGTCATTTCCTTAACTTCATTCCAGGCTTCCCGACCGGGCTGCGTCGTTGCTCCCGCTGTCTCCCGAATACTATCATCTAATAATTTCAAACTGTCATAAACTCTCTGCCGCAAGCCTTCCCGAGTAACAAAATAAGCATAAGGAAGAAACTGGCAAAGATTGAAAAGGCGGAGATAGCCATTCCAAGCGAGTCTGAACCCGTTTTCCTCTCGTCTCAATTCGCTGTCATCCAGGCAGCAACCAAACCTGACTCCGGAAGTCTCACCAAGAGGACGTAAAGCTTCCTGCCCAACCAGCATGAATTGCGCTATTTCCACCTGGCCATGATGATCTTTTGGCTCGGACAACCCATAAAGGCTGTCGCCGGCAACAGTGATAAATTTTGCCGCAATTTCTTCCGGGAAAACATTTTCTATCCCACCCCGCCAGCTATCAACAGCTTCCGGACCGGCAAAACGATTGACATCGGCATGCAGCAGCAACCAGACAAAACTGAACTGCCGCCAGCTATCGGCTTCCGGATGCCGCAAAAATCTCATCAGCAAAGCAAAACTGTTCTGCCGTTCAAGACCTTTCAACTCATGCAAACCATAGCCAGCCAGCAATTTTTCAAACCTGTCCCCGGCCGGCAGCGCTGTGGTATCCAGATAATCCCGGTAAAAATTATGCTGACGGGTAAAAGTATCCTGAACATCATACCAGCTCAAAGACCACACATGAAACTTACCGCTTTGGACAATGGCCATTCTCTGAGCCATATCCAGGCCCACCCGCGCCCGGTGATAGGACAAGCCATCGAGAAAAATAACCACCGGTTTGGCCGCATCCTGCATTCGTGCCGGTCGGATGATAAAATCAGCCCGGGAAGGAATCGCCACCCCGGTTTTTCAGGTGAACCAGCAGACCAAGCAAAAACTGGATCAGCGGTTTTTCTTCCAGGTTCCGAAAGCCACCGAACTCGTTGCGCAGCACTTCTTCCAACCTCTCAACCACCGGCTGCAGCAATTCTCCATCCAAGCACACTACTGAAGATCCGGTTTTTTCCAGGGTCCGGCCGATCCTGGTCCGAAAACCATATTCACTGAAAATTTCCCAACCAACTCTTCTGTCAACCTGCCAGCACAAATCAGAACCAGATGGCAGATAGCCTGTTCTCCGCAGGTGCTCAAAGTCACTGAACCAATCCATGTTCGGGGCCAGAAAAGTGAAGATATAGCGGTGCTCATCGAGCTGTTTTAACCAGTAGTCCACAAAAGCGGCCCGGTGCGCGACATCCTGAACATTGTCGGAGAAGGAGAAAGATTTTTTGATAAAGCCTTTGGCGCCGCAATCGATAGTTTTCTCGACTATCCAGTTCGGTACGCTGGCGCTGCAGAGCAGTAATTTGATGGTCGGGCGGAACTTTGTCAGCTCTCTTAAGAATTTGTCAGCCGTGGTATCGGGCAGATAGACATCGAGCAGGGCAATATCAACTGTATCGTTGTGATTTTCCAGCACTTGCAGGACCTCTTTGCCGGTGCCGGCTAATAAAACGTTGTAGCCCAATTTTTCAAGAAATCTCTTCTCTACAGACTGGAGTACCTCTTCGTCTTCGACCAGGAGGATGGTTTGGTTGACAACCTTGGCTGCGGCTTGGTCGGTCTCGAGGGTTTTTAAGGGGAGGTAGAGCTTTACTGAGGTGCCGTCACCGACTTCGGAGGCTGATAGGAGCTAATAGCTGATAGCTGATAGGAAATTGCTTTTCGGGGAGTAGTGAACCAATTTCCCAGATCTTTTTGATACCTAAATTGAGCAATTCTGCTTTATGACGACATCTATTCTGACACAGGGGGCCGGGCAGTAGTGATAAAAAATGTTACACTAACAAGATTAGTGGCTGTCTCCTTCCGTGGAAAAGAAGCACGGTACAGGAATATACGTAAATACATAAATCCGGTGACGCAAAAATATCTTGACGAAACAGTTCGCCGCCTTCTTGCTGAAGGAAACAGGGTTGATCCGTCTGACGATATCAACAATAATTGTACTTAAATTGCTGGATGCGATTATAGATTATCTGGTCGTTATGGCACATATTGCATGTGGAATTTTTCCCCTGAATACCCGGACCGGGAGCATAAAACTGCGTGGCGTCACCGCTGCTTTCCGTGACATCCATGAGATCCAGAACGACATTGCTCTCCCAATCAAGTTACCGGTACAGTCATAAAAATGGTGAACGATTTGGCAGTGGTCTTGGTCTGGGGACGACGGCAGCTCTACTCCTGGAACCGCGCCATTGATGTTCATATCCATCATCCGCGCCAGAAACTCACAATCGATCCCGACCACCCAGCCTTGATTCGCACGGTCATCAGGGTCGGCTATCGTCTTCAGGCAGACTCGGATCAGGTACTGATTCGACCGAATCAGGTTCTACTCCGGTTTTCAGCGAGAACCTTGTCCAACAATTCGCGAATTCTGATCATAACCTCATTGACATTATATGGTTTATTGATAAACCGGTTCCTGCCAAGATTAATAATATCCCTATGAATGCCGTTGTCCGTATAGCCAGAGGTAAACAGGGCGGTTATATTGGGGTAGATATCCTTGATTTTTTCACTTAATTCCTTGCCACCCATGACCGGCATCACCACATCGGTAAACAGCAGGTCAATGTCACCTTGATAGGTTTTGGCTTTTCTCAGGGCGTCCTGACCATCGGACGCTTCGATAACCGTGTATCCCGCCCGTCGTAACTGGAGGCTTATTACTGTTCTGATTTGTTCATCATCTTCGGCCAGCAGAATCACCTCGGTACCGCCACTGGGTTGTTCACGCGCCTGATCCCCAACCGAGCTAACTTCTTCCACTATAATCGGCCAGTAGATTTTAAAGGTTGTTCCCTCTCCCGGTTCACTGTAGACATAGATACTGCCATCATTTTGTTTGACGATCCCATACACCATGGCCAGCCCCATACCCGTACCTAAACCTTCGGCTTTGGTGGTATAGAAAGGTTCAAAAACATGATCAAAAACCTCTTTAGATATGCCGCAACCACTATCCTCCACCTGAAACAGCAGGTACCGGCCGGGAGAACTGCCAGGATGATCGGCAACATAGTCATCACCCAGAAAAACCTGGGAGGTGGAAACTATTATGATTTTCCCGGCCGTTTCGGGCTGGTTTTTAATTGCGTCCCGGGCATTGACCACCAGGTTAAGAAGCACCTGTTCCAGTTGGACGGGATCGGCATAGATTGAACCAACTTCCACATCCAGTGAGGTTTCCAGACGGATATCCTCACTTATCAGCCGAAATAACATTTTCCCCATGTCGGCTATCAGTTTGTTGATATTGACCACTTTTGGCGTGATCAGCTGTTTGCGACTGAAGGCCAGTAGCTGGCGGGTAAGATTGGCCGCCCGATTGCCGGCTTTTTCGATCTCATGGACGTTCTTCCACAGATCGCTGCCCTCTTCCAGCTTCATCTGAACGATTTCGGAATAACCGTTGATGGCGGTAAGAATATTATTGAAATCATGGGCTATCCCACCGGCAAGGTTGCCGATAGCTTCCAGCTTCTGGGACTGGAAGAGCTGGGCTTCCAGTTTCCTCAAATCGGTGGTATCCCGAAGAATAATCATCATTGAGTTATCATCATTAACAATGGGTGAACAGGAAGCCTGGAACGAACGGTTGTCCATGGGACTGACAATGTCCGGCCGCAAATCTTCAATAATGAGATCACAAAAGGGACACCTCTGATCAAAATCGTGGATGGCCTTGAAACAGAACTCGCCGGTGGCATCCCGCCCGATCCTCTTGATCATCGCCGGATTCATATATTTCACCCGGAAATCCACGGAGCGGATATAGACCAGGTCTTCCATCGACTCCATCATCGACCGATATTGTTTTTCACTCGCGGAAAGTTTTCTCTCGGTGTTTTTTATCGCGCTTATATCTATAGCAATGAAGGTTACCCCGGCTGACAAATTGTCAAAATCCAGAGGGGTCGTGCTTAAAAGCACATCTATGAACTTGCCCTCTTTACTTAGCATACGGGTCTCAACTGTTATGGTGCCCCGTTCATTCATCTGTCGGTATTTTTCCCGATCGACACACTCATAATCCGCGTCGGTGGGATAGATCATCCTGGCACTTTTCCCCAACAGCTCTGCTTTGGAATAACCCACCATTTCCCAGAACCATTGGTTGACTTCCTGGAAAACCCGATCAATTACAACCCCGATTCCAGCTGGCGCGGCCCGGAAGATGCTGCTTAATTTAGCCTCTCTTTCAAGTAATAATTCCTCGGCCCGCTGACGTTTCAATAATTCATTTTCACGCGTTACAATAGCACTTTTCAACCGGCGGTTAACGCGTAGCAGATTTAAAGAAAGTAATAGAATCAGCAGCACAAAACAGCTGCCACAGGAAATTGATAGCCAGTACTGCCGGAACAATCTCTTTATATTGATTATGTCGTAAGCCTTGTAAGGAGGCAGTCTTAGCGTCTGTAGACATTCGCGCACAGGCTGATAGCTAAGGATGATGGTCCAGCCCAGACAGGAAGCGGCTGTCGCGGCCTGACTGTCAGCCGGCATCTGAGCCAACGCGATTACAACCTGTTCAGCCAATTCATAACTGGTATGAAAAAGCTTGGCCAACGGCCATTCCGGATAGGGAGGCGTTGAATGCAATGGGATAAGTTCAGGCAGCAGGATAATTTTAGGTTGGTAACCCTGAAGAATCTTGAAATCAGCCAAGTTAATTTCCCCGTCCCCGGCCATCCGTTCAAGAGTACTGGTTCTCACACTCCCGGCATCCGCCTCCCCGTCCCGCACCGCGTAAACAACTTCGTTATGGCTGACGGCGAAAGAGAGAGAAGCAAAGTCTCGCTTCGGCTTGATGCCGTGCGACAAAAGCTCAAGTACCACCGCCTGCCAGCCTCCCAGAGAACGTGGATCCGAGCCGATAAAAGATTTGCCCACCAGATCTTTCATGTTGTTAATGTCATTTCTCTCGGCCCGGGTAAAAACTGTCCCACCATAGGTGGTCATCGGCTGGCCGTTTACGCTCTTATTTACCAGGGTGGCAACCCTCATAATCCCAGCACTAGCTTCCATCTCCACATAATAAATGGGGTTTGCAATGAGAAAGTCAATCTTCTGTCCGGTAACGGCCTGGCGAACTTGTCCATATCTCAAGGGCACGATGGCAAAAGAATGCCCCGGAATAGAGGTTGTGAGGTAGGCCGCTGTGGGCGTCCATTTTTGCAGGCAATGATCAACTCCACGAAGGGCCAACACGCCTATTTTAATCTGGATATCCTCATCCGAGATGGCCGCGAGACCGGTAAGGGACTGGCAAAATGTAACTCCCGCGATTAAAATCAATAATACCAGCCGGTAAAGAGTTCTTTTTACCTGGAAGGAATAAGCCATTATTTTCCTAAAATCAGAGTTTGGCTGATAGGAAATTGCTTTTCGGGGAGTGATGCTGATTCCACCAAGAACGTCTTTTCCGAGTGTTGCAACCTCCCCACACGAGAGCAATTTTGTCACCGAAGGAACCTTTAGATAACCATTCTAGTATTCCCGTACACAATTCAGGCACCTTTGTCAAGGTGCATAATATTAGCCTGGATATTCGACATAAGCCTGTAATTTTTTTTGAAAAAATTTCTAAAAATCAAAAATTATAATTTTTCATCCACTTCACCTATCTCAGTTCAATCAAGCATCACAAGGCTTCTAATAGGTTCCTTTTCCCATAGTATTCAAGGCTAATACATCCCCCCTTATCCACCTCCGGTAACAAGCGTCACAGGCAAGCCTATCGGCCGAATTTCATCAATAATACCAATGGGTTACAAAGCACTGGCACTTGACACATAGACTTCATTCCTGCACCATACAGGGATGAATATTATTAAAAAAGCATCAGAAATCATATTCTCGCGACTCACTTGGCAAACCGCTAAGCGGGATCAAGCGGGAATTGCAGAAAAGTTGGCAAACGAGCAAGAGATACATGAAGTATACGGGCTTGGAGATGCCGGATTATTTGATGAGTTCTTTTGTTTCCTGCGCGAACTTGGTATTATGAAAATTCTTGAACAACTTGCCCCGCGACGCCATCGCCAGCGGCAAAGCCCGGTTCCTTTTTCAGCGGTTTTGCTCATCTATTTGATGCGCATGGTAGCCGGGTTGAAGTTCTTTCACCACTGTGGTCCCGTGTTGTTGCAATCCCAGCCCCTCATGCATCTTGTTGGTTTTAATGGCCATGAGACAAAACAGGGGGTCAATCGACGAGGTATGGATAAGTCTTCAAAAGAATCAATCCCATTCTTAGTTGAAATTTCCCTCCAACCTCATCCACATTATGCCACTTGTTCGCTTTCCTGAATGATATGGTTAAGATTTAAATCTTTCATAATGGCTTTTCGTAATGATGGTAAATGGTAATAACCTATCAGTTTGTTCAGACGGGGTTCTATATCCAATAATGCTGCTGACAGCCAGCGATGTTTCTGGTTGGAATTTTTCCAGTGATCAACCTTGCTACAGCGCTCTTCTGCCTGGGAATTGACTGATTCAATGATGTTTGTTGTTTTCAGTGATTTGCCAAGTAATGGAAATAAGCCCAAACGGTACAGTGTGAAGGTTTCCTCAAAACCCTCATCAAGGCTGCGTACTGCTGATTCATTGATAATTACAAGTTTTGAACAGATTTTCAGTAATTCTTGTCTGGCTTCATTATAATTTGGTCGTTCATAGGCATGCTGTAGGCATTTACGCCAGTATGCCTGGTCTTTCTTCGGCAAGTACGAAACAATATTCTCTCGTTTATACCACTGACACCGCTGGACCAATGCCCGTTTACCAAAAACTTTCCTGACTGCAGCCCGAAACCCCTTGCTGCCATCAATTACTACCAGGAGACCACAGCTCATATCCAAACCACGATCGATAAGTGATTGAAAAAACTGGGATATACTCCGTTCATTTTCAGTTCCCGTCTGGATAAAACCAAGAAAATGTTCAGCGCCAGGTAGGCCCTGGAAAACCGGGACCCAAAACGCGGTATAAAGAAGAAGAAAATATTTCCTACCGTCTGGAGTGGGAACTAAATCATAAGGCCATAGAGGATTTGGCTACCCGCGACGGCATTTTTCCTCTTATCACCAATACTGACATCAAAGCCTCGGAAGTGCTGAAAACCTATAAAAATCAACCCTATCTGGAAAAAAGGATGTACACGGTCAAGTCCATTCTCAATGTCGCCCCTGTTTTCCTCAAAAAACCAAGAAGAATCGAAGCCATGACCTTTCTCTACTTTATCGCGCTAATGATTGTCAGCCTCATGGAACGTAATATCCGTAAGAAGCTACCCATACTGCCCAACGGCATGAATACCAAAAGCCCAACTTGGAATAATATCAGGTATTTCTTCCATAATGTTTATCTTGGTCTGGTTGAAAATCAGGGACAAACCATCCAAACCTTTCTAAAAGGTATTACACGAAATCGTACTACAATTAATGGGTGTTTCCCTCTTGGTTTATACCACGATCAAAGACAATTGGTGGATTTTTAAAAATACACCGCCGCTCTATAGTAGCAATTCAACCTAATTAACATAATCACATCCAGAAGGTGAGAAATGTAAGTTAAATCGCCCCCCTTCTTTTTAATTAAAGATTTTATTATAGCACACGACATCTATTCTGACACAGGGGGTAAGATAAGAATGATTGATTTCGAACAATTTGGGGACAAGCACTTGCCTGCATATGATTTATTCACCTCCTTATAAGATAATGAAATAATTATGCCTCAAACACTTTTGAATAAACAAATTAAAAAACATTTTAGTAGTTTAAATATAAACCCGAAACTCGCCAAAATTTTATTTTTTAGTTTTTTACTCTACAGACTTGATGTTTATGACACATATAAAAAGAACCAGAGAATGAAAGAAAATATCCTATCAGATATCAATAATCTGGAAAATAACCCCCTCTACAGAGCAGTTTTAAAAATTAATTAAAACTTATACTCCATTTTCTCAATCCTCAAATCAAATAGTCTTAAAGCTAACTTTATGAAATGGGTTAGCAATGGTTGATGCTATATTCATTAGATGACCATTAACACGCTTAACATACCTTGACAACAAAACGAAGGTAACAATCTCTGAATTGCTGCATCTCTTTGCTGAAGATAGCTCTATGGCTATTTTATCACATTTGTCTGCAATAACTAGATAATCTTTCATGACTACCTTAGCCTTCTTAACATTAGAAGATTTCAAAGAATCTTCTGTCAGTTCAAACATCTTAACAGTCTTATTTGCCAAATCCTTAAATGAAACCAAATATTTACTTTCAGATACCGTTTTGTTGTACATTGAGGTTAGTTTGACAATATCCTTGGAAAGATCACCAATACGCTCAACATCCTTAACAAGACCTATAAGGATTAGCGAAGCGGTGACATCCACCTTGGAAGAAACAACCAAATGCGCCAAAACTTTCTTCCTTATATTCATCTCAGATTCATTAATTCTTTTATCTTCTGACTTAATCTCAAATTCATTAATTCTTTTATCTTCTGGCTTAATCTCAAATTTTTGCTTTCCCTCGAGCAATACTTTCATAGCCTTATTAAACATATGCTTACTATTCTTAAGCATAACCCCAGACTCAGAAGAGGCCTGCACAAGCAAGCTATCCTCCTTCCACAAACGCATAAAATTTTTTAAAACCATTTTTTTATTCACCTCATAAAAATAATTATTATAATTGGTAAGATGTAAAACAAACCAGTAATATAAGCAATAATCCAAAATTTATTCTTAACAGCTGCAACGGCCAACCTGTTGGCCATCCAGATAGGAATCCTCCTAAACGGATAAATAATCAAAGAACCGAAAAAAGCATACAAGAAATGCACAAACGCAATAGTTAACGCAAAAGGACTGCTGGTGGCTAAAGCAGCTAAGATAGAAGTAAAAGTAGTTCCAACCTTTGTTCCAAGAATGTAAGGGAAAATTCTATCAATAGACAATATGCCTGCACCAATAAAAGGGATGACCAAAGAAGTGGTTACTGAACTACTTTCAACAATAACAGTGATCAAAAACCCCAAAAAGTAAGCAACCAAAGGACCTCTGAACAGATAATGATGCAAGAAGTTCTCGAATTTAGTGCTGAGAATATTTCTGGTGACCTTGATAATAAGACGCAAACAAACAAATAAGAAAATCAAAGAGACTAAAATCATTAGCCAAGGAGAAGAAAACAACAAATTTGTAATAAAGCTAACAGCAGGCTTAACAATTGCTTTAAGAGGAGAGTGGAAAGAGACTGTTTCAATACCAACAAATGAGGAAGAGAAGAAAAAAGCAACTTTTTCCAAGAAATGAAAGAAGTACTCCAAGGGGAAGAAAACAAGTAAGACACATATGTTAAAAAAATCATCAACAGTAGCACCAGCAAAAGCTTTCTTAAACTCATGCTTTCGAGTAATGTGCCCCAAAGCAACTAAAGTGTTGGTAATACTGGTACCGAGATTAGCACCCATAATTAAAGGAACGGCCAAACGAACAGGCAAAGCACCAGAAGCAACTAAACCAACAACAATGCTGGTGGTTAAAGAACTGCTCTGAACCAAGCTGGTGGCAAGAATGCCAATAAACAAGCCAATAAACGGACTGGAAACTGTGTTAATCAAACTTTCAGCAAAACCACTGCCAAACAGCATAAAAGAACTGCTCATCAAATCAATGCTAACAAAAAAGACGTAAAGCACAAGCAGTAATAGCAAATAACTCCACTGACTACCCTTTTTCAATTATATCTACCGCCTTCTTTTTCCAATAATCAACCATGCCATTCAAAGCTTCCTCTGTCTTACCTTCAGCAGTAATCCTAACCCATGTTTAACAGCATAAAAAATATATTGATTTAATTCAGCCACTTACGTATTCAAAAATGGTCAAGTGGCACTACATTTGTTTCATTTTGTTAATTTATCGTTTTTTCTGTGTGTCCTGGTGATGGCGATATCTCCAGTGCGTCATAGATTTTTTTCAATTTTGGCTCGGCAATTGTCGTTTTTCTAACATGCAGAGTGCGATCATCTTTTTGTTTGAATGTTGCCGTAACCCGTTGTTGGCCTGAAAGTATTTTTCTTAAGGAAGACCAGCTATCGTTGATGCCGTTATTTTTCAGCTTACGCCTGATGACTTGGACAGCCTGATATGCCAAAACCGTAATAAACAGCTGACCATCAGTCCGTTCTTCTTTATGATGATAAATTGGCCGCAAACCGAGTTCTGATTTCAAACTGCGAAATACCGCTTCCAAGTCGGTTAACATCGTATATGTTTTCCATACGGTGGCTTCATCCCACTGGAGTTCGTTGGTTCGCAAGCAATAGATCCCGGGATGGGTTAACTGGGTTCCATCTATCAGTTTTTGTTTCCAGGTTATCCCGGTTACCGTGGTCCCTGATTCATCCAAATTTAAATCAATTTGATAGTGCTGTCCGATTCCTTTGTTTTTTTCTTTCAGGCGACCTATGCACTCTGAAATTTTATCTCGTTTCTTTGTTCCTCGGGGTTTGGTGAGACTATCGGCAATTTTCTGCAAGCCCGTTTCAAAACGATCGACAAAACGTTCTGTAATAGCTTTTTCTTTTGCTTGTCGCTGATCGGAATAACAATAGAGTCGGACTTCGTCACCATCTTCACTGATCACCCACTGGATTTTGATGGGATGATCTGAAATTGTTGAAATATTTACGGCCTGATCTGCATCAAAACTGCGAGCTCGTTCACGACTTACCACCAGATAGCGGTAGTGATGCTCGATCAGCCAATCTATATTTGCTTGGGTAGCGATACCCCGATCCATGATCACCAGGGATTTTTTGGGTGCCTTTAATTTCTCGAGCATGGTTTCCAAGGTTTGGGATTCGGCAATGTTTCCTGCAAACATTTGAGATCCACGGACAAAACCGCTGCCATCCAATACCAGGCCCAAGGTCACGAGCGGACAATCAGTTCGTTTCTCTTTGGAGTGTCCCCGC
>Ga0307990_1003376_pt1 | contig 12196 bp, 7 predicted proteins | sample EllFjometagen129_FD_203168 | JGI IMG/M metagenome (GOLD analysis project Ga0307990, IMG submission 203168) | Marine microbial communities from Ellis Fjord, Antarctic Ocean - #129 | ecosystem: Environmental > Aquatic > Marine > Unclassified | place: Southern Ocean | collected 2014-10-08
CGGCTCCGGCTTTTCCACCCAGACATAGCGCCAGTAATCGTGCCGATCGAGGGAGGCGATGATCTTCTCCTGCAGGTCAGGTCTGGGTTGGGGCGCCCAGGGCGGAGCCCCCTCCGCCAGGACCTCCACGTACTCAAGATGGGTCGGCTCATCTGGCGATTGCCAGGGGGGGATTATATAAATATAGATAATCCCCAGAAGGAGAGACGCCGTTAGTATAATCAGCAGTGTTAATTTGTAGTTCATTATAAATTAGCGCCTGTGGCGCTACTTTATAGTATTGAAAAATGACTATTATGATTAAATTGGTGCAGCATCGAAAATAGTCCAATGCTAGATCAACCTGGTATAATTATGCTGGTCTTGGTTCAAAACTAAGTTAGCGCAAAGCGCTAACTTATCTCAATTTTAGTCGGCAGGCTGACATATCCTTCCATCCGATGGGGATTCCGGATTTTTATAATGGCGGCGTTGTTGATCCAATCCAGGGTACGATACCGGTTTTCTCCGGTGGCCGCGGACGCCGCCGGGCTAATGGAGTAAGTGCCGGAAGCGAAGTTAGCCCGATGGTGGAATGTGATAACACATGATTCCCCATCCCGGAAATCCCGATCTGGGAGACCATACCACTGGGTATTGGTTCCGAAGACGTTTAGACCCCATTTATTCCGGAAGATGTGGCCGAAGACGAACTTATTCACGTCGGCCTGAAATGAGACATTAAATTTAATGCTGAACTCTTCCCCGTTCTCAAAATTGGTCTTGGATCTTCCATCTTTATCGAGAATATCTATTCCGGTAATCTCCGCCTCCTTGCTGCCGTAGCGGCTGTAGTCATCCGGAGTATTATCTGTCTGTTCTTTAGTGTCGGAGATAGTCCGTGTTGGCATTCTTCCTCGTTCCCGCCCGTCGATCAGGGCCAGATACTGACTGGTGATATCTCCCGGTTCTCCCCGGGACAGGAGGTGTGAATAGTCCAGGATCATGGCCTGGTGGCAGATGTTGGCAACACTCTCAATATCGTGAGTCACATAAACTATCGTCTTTCCTCGTTCCTGGAATTCCCTGATTTTTCTGGTACATTTATGCTGAAAATAGGCATCTCCTACCGCCAGAACTTCATCGATCAGCAGGATATCGGGATCCAGCGTAACCGCGACAGCGAAGGCCAGCCGGACGTACATTCCGCTTGAATAGGTCTTTACCGGTTGATCTATGAATTCCCCGATCTCGGAGAACTCGATGATTTCAAACATCTTTTCTTTTATCTCAGCCGGGCGGAGGCCGAGGATTATTCCGCTGAGAAAGGCATTTTCCCGTCCGGTAAAGTCGGGGTTGAACCCGGCCCCAAGTTCCAGGATGGTTGAGACCCTCCCCCTGACCTTGATATCTCCTGAAGAAGGATTCATGATCCCGGCGAGCAGCTGGAGGAGGGTGGTCTTGCCGGAGCCGTTCTGACCCAAGATGCCAAGAGTTACTCCTTTCGGGATCTCGAGGTTGATATTACGCAGCGCCCAGAACTCCCGGTGATACCTTCGGGTCCCTTTCAGCACCGCTTCTTTTAACTTTTGAAACGGGCTATCATAGATAGGATATTTCTTGGAAACATTCTTTAAAGATATCGCGATATTATTCATTTTAGTTATTGGCGTAACTTAATCCTCCATTTCCGATCTAAAATTCCAAATTCCAAGCACCAAATTCCAAAACCTGTCCCGGTTGTTTTTTATCGGGATAAAATCCAAATCTCAAATTCAAATAATCAAACGGGCCTTGGCCCGGATTGGTTATTTATTTGGATTTTGGTATTTGGAGTTGGGGATTTACTTAGTATTGCAGTCAGCATAAATGTAAGTATTTAGTTGAACATATTCTTCCTGAATATAGTGTTAAATCACGTCAACGAATGCTTTCTTGGTCTTATTGAACCACCAGAACCCGATGATGGAGAAGATAATCCCCAGCAGCAATATATAACAGAACATGGGCCAGTCAGGGAGGCGTCCCTGAAGCAGTATCCGCCGGTAATTATGAATCAGGGCCGCGACCGGATTTGCCGTCAGCCAGAAGGCGATCTTTCCGTCAAAGGCGCTCCGGAGGAGGTCTTCCGTATAGAAGATCGGGGTCAGGAACATCCAGCAGAGAGTACCCAGGGCAACGGCCTGCCGGATATCCCGGATGAAGACCGCTATACTGGCGACCAGCCAGCCGATCCCCACCGTCAGTAAAATCTGGGGGAGGAGAAGCAGGGGGATCAACAGCCAGGTCCAGGATATTTCTCTTCCCAGGAGCAGTATTCCCAGAAGGAGTACGATCAGGCCAACGCACTGATGAACAACGGCTGCGAGGACTACCTTAAGAGGGAGTACTTCAGCCGGGAAGATCACCTTTTTAACCAGGCTGGTGTTTTCCAGGACGACGGTTGTGCAGCGGTTCAATCCTTCACTGATTGCCAGCCAGACCACAATTCCGCAAAATACTTCAAGGGCGTAGGATGACAGGCGTGGGTCGTCCTTTAGCCGCAGCCCGAAGATACCTCCGAAGACAACCGTATAGATAATCAAAAGAACAATTGGCTCTATGATTGACCAGATGACACCAAAGATTGAACCCTTATATCTCCCCATAATGTCCCGCTTAACTAGGGCATAGATGAGGTGTTTTTGTTTGATGAGATTGTAAAATCTGGTGCAGAACATATAAATTATCGCTTCCGGAGTAAATTTGGAAATTAGGGTTTAGGGAATAGAGATTGGTTCACCTAATTCCTATAAAATATTGTTTCGATGCTTGTATACTTTTATTTATTACAGAAATACTAAAATAATTTAACATTATGGAACGGAGAAATCATTATTTTTTATACTATTCCTCAAAGCAACTATGTATTATCTTGTTAGTTTGAGTAGCAAAGTTTTCTTTATTTAGAAGTTTTAATCGGCGAAAAGATTTATGGTTTGGACGTGTCTGAACGAAAATTTCCAAAACTTTGGTTATTTGTCATTGTGGGGGAGATATGACCGAAGCACTCTCCTTTTCCGGAAGAGATCGCGGAGCCTGTCTCATCGCTGACATTGAAGAATTGAGATGAGCGATAGCTAAGAATCTCAATTTCTCAATATTAGCCATGACTCAAATTCGGAGGTTTTCGATTAGACAGTAAGTAAGCAGTAAAGTCAGGTCTCATGACGAACGAAAATCTAAAAATGACCTTTGATCAGCTCCAGCGTTACCGCCTCGCGGTGGACCTGATCGAAGAAGTAAGGAGGAAGAAGCCCCTCTCTATCCTGGATGCCGGAAGCCGGGAGGGTTTCCTAGACAACTTTCTCCCGGGCGATCAGATTATCGGCATTGACAGGTCTGATTTTATCGGGGATAGATTTATTAAAGGTGATGTACTTTGTCTTCCTTTTCGCGACAACAGTTTTGACGTTGTTCTTACGCTTGATGTCCTGGAGCATATTGCTGTTTTTGATCGTCTGGCTTTTATAGAAGAACTGGTTCGAGTGAGCGATGATACTATTATTATCGGGGCTCCATTTGAGAATAATGAGGTTGCGGAGGCTGAGAAATTAGCTATTGAGTTTTGTGAGAAGATGACCGGAGTTAAGAATGAATTTTTGGTCGAGCATTTAATTAAAGGGTTGCCCGATCTCGGGGAAATTATTGCCTGGGCTGAAGATCGAGGACTCCCAGCGGTTGTGCTTCCCAATGGATATATCTACAATTGGTTTCTGATGATCTGCCTAAATTTTTACCTTGCTCAGATTAAAGATCCCTGGGAATTTATTTTTGCCGTAAACCAGTTCTATTTCAACCGGTTTTACACGGAAGATAATCGCGAACCTTCTTACCGGCATTTTGTGGTCATTAATAAAAGGGGGAGGATGGCTCCGGAAGATCTGGCAGAGAAGTTTATCTATAGAGATTCTCCGGTTTCAATACCTGATCTCGGGTCGGTGCTGGAGGAGATAAACCATATCTTAGATTTCGTCTATCAAGAGATGATTTCGGGGTTGACAGAGGAAAAAGAGAATTTAAGGCTGGAGAGAGACGAACTTATCGTTAAGTTGGAGACTGCCCTGGCTGAATTGAACGGGATCAAATCAACCATCCCCTATCGAATGTATAAGAAGACATTAGGCCGACTTATGAATAAATCCGGTTTATCGTTAGATGATCCTCATCTGCAAAGATAATAAGTTAGATGATAAAAAAATTTGCCGGGAGATTTCCGGACAACCAGCATCCGATGATCGGTCAGATCCTAGTGCATTTGAACTGATTAAAGATATCATTCGAGTTATTGATTGTTACCAATAGCCATAGCCGGCCCCTATTATTATTTTTCTAGCATTTTGCGGGAACGCATGGCATTAAGATTGACCGTGCTGTTATTCCTTGTAATAGCCGTATTCCAATTGATAAATATTTCTCAAAACTTACATAACTGCCTTTCTTTAGAAGTTTCTCAGATAGGGGATCTAATGAGGAAATCTGTTGCAAATGGAACGATTGGAAAAGGGGAGCATATTTTCGTGGAAGTGTCGGATAAATAACCTTGGGGCAAATGGACTGCTCAAATACTCTCCCTCTTTGCCCCTCGACATGCTATTACAATTTCTCTTGCCGGTTTTTCTCGCGGGAAAATGGAAGAGTTATTCGCCAAATCCCGGATTAAAATGGTTGTCCTCTGGTCACCGACTGTACGGAGTCTAATCTCCCCTATTTTCGACTGCTGTTTAACTGCGGAGCATTATTCCGTTTATATAATAAACTGAGAAAGGGACGATTAAATTTCCTTCAAGGAGGTTTATTGTGAAGTTTTATCTACTGGGAAGTATACAGTTTATCTGGATACCCATGAGATGGATTTCAAGGATTCTCTCAATCGGATGTTCGAGGAGTCGGATTTATACCGGTAACCAATGAAAGTGAATGTGCTGATAATATTGGGCTTTCCCCCCGCAGGTGAAAATGTGGTGCAAAAATTTATCCAGCTCTTTCCCTCAAGCAATTTCACGGTCATGGGAATTAATCTGGATAATTGTTATTGCCAAAGATGCGGACTGGAAAATGCGCGACTGATCAGGCAACCGGAATCGTTATTGGCCTGGCTGACTCTTCTCTCCCGATTACGGGGCGAATCATTTGATACGGCCGTGTTTATTGGTGACCACGGCAATGTAGCCGGGAAGCTATTTGCATTGCTAAGCGGAGCAAATGAGATTTTTTTGAATCCTGCGTCCTCTGCTATTAAGGGCATTAAAATAGCTTTGATGCTGATCTTATATCCCTTTAGAATAAGTTGGAGGTTAATACTATTTTTACTGGCCATACCGGTTTTTATCATCCATAGATTCTGTTTATCCAGAGGTTTTGGAAGGATAATATCCAAATCATCCCCATCTCCGTTGGATAATCTAAAATTAGAAAATTCTTCTCCTGTAAGTATTGTCATTCCAAACTACAACGGAAAAGAACTACTAACTGAATGCCTGCCATCACTGGAGAAAGCACTGGAAGTATATCCGGCTGGCGGAGAGATCATATTGGTGGATGACGCGTCATCTGATGGATCTGTTAAATGGGTGAAGGATAATTTCTCCTCCGTCAGAGTGATAGCTCTTGATAAAAATCAAGGTTTTGGAAAGGCGGTCAATCTGGGGGTATCATCTGCCTCTCATCGTATGGCGGTGTTGCTTAATAGTGATATCACTGTCGATTCCGGATTTCTTCAGCCCCTGATCGAGCATTTCCGGGATCCTGAACTTTTCGCGGTTCAGCCCCGGATGAATACCTGGTCCGGGGATGGATTGGATTTGGGGGTGAACATCGGCCACATGGAGAACGGTTATATCCGGATCTGGAATGAGAAAGAGACCGGGAATCAGACTTATCTGGATTTCCCGGTACCAAATCTTTACGCGGTGGGCGGGGCGATGGCCTTTGACCGGGAAAAATGGAATCTTCTGGGAGGTTTTGACGATATTTATTACCCCTTCTGCTGGGAGGATATTGATATCTCATATCGAGCCTGGAAGCGCGGGTGGAAGGTTCTCTATGAGCCCAGGAGCCTGGTTAATCATCTCCACTATGGCACTATCTCCCGTTTTTTCGCTCCCGAATATAAGCGGATAATTGAAGGGCGAAACGAGCTCTTATTTATCTGGAAGAATATCCATTCCCCCCAACTCTGGAAAGATCATCTTAATCGGCTGCCGGCGTTGTTGCTGGGATCATTGCTCAGTGGCAATATGGTTTTTTATAAGGCATTCTGGAGAGCCTCACTGGAGATATTGCCTCTTCTCAAAAAGAGGAAGGAAGAGATATCGCATTCCCGAATCGGTGACCAGGAAGTCTTTAGAAGATCACTGCTTCCGTTTCAAAACTGGGGAAAAAGGGGATTCCGTAAGGCCTCCTCCGATAGTAAACCCCAGATCCTCATTATAAATACGATTATACCATACCCGCCGGTTGATGGAGGAAAGATTCGTCTTTTTCAGATGATGAAGAACCTCTCGTCGCGTTATGATATTCATTTTGTGGCGTTTTGCCGGGACCCGGCAGAGCTGGAGGGTATATCCGGGATAGAGAATTATTGTGTCAGGATTGATACTGTACCGCTCAAACATCGTCCCCTTAATTGCCTGCGGAGAGCCCTGATCCCGGAATTTTGTCAGGGCTGGATTTGTCAGGAGATGGAGGATAAAATCGGGGAGATAATCCGGACCCGGCCGATCGATCTGGTTCAGATAGATTGTACGTTAATGGCTTACTACGGACGCATGATGGGCGACATCCCCGGGATCTTTGTTGAGCTCGACGCGGGTATTTTGAAATTTGGGGAGAGCTATAATCCGTCTTGCCGCGGATGGAGGAAGGTATTTGAGATATATGAATGGCTGAGGATGCTGCGGTTTGAACTGAATTTCCTGCCCAACTTCAGCAAAGTGATTACCTTGAATCAGGATGACACGGAACTCTTGAAATCATTTCTTCCATCTCTGGATGTAGTCACGGTTACCATGGGAACAGATCTGGATCAGTTCCTTGAACCCTATCAGCCAGTTGACAACTATCAGATTATCTATGTTGGTTCACTGGGGCATTATCCGAATGTGGACGCGATCCGATGGTTTGTCTCAGAAGTATTCCCGAAGATTCAGGAGGCACTCCCTCAAGCAGTGGTAAAAATTGTCGGGAGCGGTAATCCATCCGGGATCGAAGATATCCGGAATCATTCGGGGGTTGTTTATGTCGGACCGGTGGAAGATGTCCGGCCCTATCTGAGAGAATCCACTGTCTTTGTGGCGCCGGTCCGCCTTGGTTCCGGGATGAAAGGAAAAGTTCTTGAGGCCCTGGCAATGTCTAAACCGATGGTGGCGACTTCGGTGGCGACCCGGGGAATCCCGGTGGTCTCCGGCAGGGATCTTATTATTGCTGATGAAGCATCCGACTTTGCCGGGGGAGTCATTGGCCTGCTCCAGGACCCCGCGTTAAAAGAAAAACTGGCGAGAAATGGACAGCAGTTGATCGAAGAACGCTTTGGCTGGAAGAGAAAAGTGGATGAAATGAATAGGATATACAGGGAAATAGGGAATAGAGAATTGGGAATGGGGAATAGGGAGGGGATACTGTAGCCGCGGTCGTTGACCGCGGTTAGAAAGTTGCCGGGGAGGAAGACTATCAGGAGATTAGGGGTCCGGAATATCAGATTGCCGAGCTTGATCAACTAGCAACAGCTAACTGTCACGGCATTCGCGTAGATTAGCGCGCCTTGCAAAATGACCTTCGGTCATCGCGGGGTAAAATTAGCGGCTTAAAAAGGGGCTGAGGCGGAGGGAAGAACGGAGAATTTTAATCAAAAACGAAATTGTAAACCACAGACTGAATCATGACCTTTACCGATAAAAAACTATCTCGTTTGATGAGAGAAAGTTCTTCCTGGCTGGAAGCCGGGAAGAAGAAGCTGATCTCTATCCCGGATCCAACATCCGGCCCGCGCGAACTTCACTTTGAACTGACCTATAGTTGCAATCAGAGATGCCTGATGTGCGATATCTGGCCCCGATACCGCAATGACCCCGATCTAAAGAAGGAGGAATTAACCCTGGATGAGATTAAAGCTATGGTTGAGAGTTCAACTCTTCTCCGTAATCTTGAGCTGGTTCTATTTTCCGGCGGGGAACCCTTCCTCCGGCCTGATCTGGTTCCCATAGTCACTTTTTTCGCCGAACGATATCCTTCTTCTCAACTGGTAATCCTCAGCAATTGTTTTGATAGAAAGTTAGTTCTGGAAAAGCTTGATCAAATACTGAAAACAGTCCCCCAGGCTAATATCATGCTGGGAACTTCATTGGATGGGATTGGGAAGAACCACGATCGGGTCCGCGGGGTTCCCGGGGCGTTCGAAAAACTTGACGCTATCCTCAAGGAGATCAAGGAGAAATACCCCCGGATTACCATTGAGACCAACTTTACCATTACCCCGGCTAACTCAGATCAACTCCTTCCCGCATTCAACTATACCCGGGAGATGGGAATAGGTTTTTCCTCCCAGTTCCCGATTCCCTGGGAGGGGACGGCTGAACTTGAGTGGCAGCCAAGGCAGCTGAAAGAAGTTGAAGAGGATATTGAACGGGTAATGGAAGAGATATACCGGGAGGAGAGTGCGATAATTGGGCCTCCTCCTCCCCGGCTGCTGATTAGATTGCAGTATCTGAAGGGTCTGCTGGAATATGAGCGTAACCCCCTGAGAATATTTCCCCATTGCCCGGCCCCGTATCGCTACGCTATGATCAGTCCCCGGGGTGATCTTTATTTCTGTCCCAAACTGAAGGAGATGGTGGTTGGAAATATCCGGGAGACCCCTCTGGACGAACTCTGGCTGAACGACAAGGCGGAGAAGATTCGAAGATATATCAATGCCGGATCATGCCACTGCTGGCTTAACTGTACAGCCTATATTAATATAGAGAAGGCGATTGAAAAAGGACAGCCGCCGACCAGGAAGGTTCTGGTTGCTGCCGCCGCGGGGATGTATGGCATCTACCGAAGATTTGTCTCCGGAACATTTCGATTTTGTCTCCTGGCCGCGCAGATAGCGGTCTATGGATTGGTCTTTATCTACCTCCTGCTGAAGATTGGGATAGTCTATCTTGGCAGAAGTCTGCGGAGATTAAAGTAGAAAGATACTCTGACCGCATTTCCCTTTGCTTCGTCCGGCGGGATTCCTCACCGGGAGTCCGGACCTTGGGGGACCGGGGCTTATTTTCCCAGATAACCAAGTGCTTTCAGTTTCCGGATCTCTTCCGGAGAGAGGGCTTTATGGCCGGATTCTTTGGGGATTTTTTTGGTGAATTCCTGATTCTCGATGACGATCGCTTTTATTTTATCGGTGAATTTTTCGGTTATCTCGGGGAATTCTTCCGCGGTATTATTCTTTTCCCCGGGGTCTTGAAGCAGATCGTAAAGGTCCTTCTCTCCGGTGGTGGTATTATAGATCAGCTTGTACCGTCTCCCGGTTAGAGAATAGATATCCCCGTGCCGGAAGAGTTTCTTCCGGCTGAAGATCTCTCTATCTTCACCTGCGCTGCCCTGGATGGCATCAAGAAAACTTCTTCCCTGGAAATATTTTCCGACCGGGATATCCAGGTATTCGAGAATCGTTGGCATAATGTCAATTAATCCAACCGGAGCTTCAATCCGGCCGGGCTGCACTCCTTTGCCCGGGAACTTGACCAGGAGGGGGATCCGGATGTTTTCTTCATAAGTCTGGTTGTGAATAAACTGGCCGTGCTCCTGGAACTCCTCGCCATGGTCGGAGGTGAATATGATAAGAGAGTCCTCGTAGAGTCCTTTCTCCTTCATACTGGAGAAGAGCGCGCCGATCTGGGAATCGAAAGAAGCGAGTCCGGCATCATAGAGGCTGATAATGGAGTTTCTTACCGGGTTTTCGGCTAGAATATCATTTTCATTCAAATCTACCAGATACTGACTGGCGAATGATCCGACCTGTTCCTGGTAGAAGAGGCTTAGCTCCGGATCGGAGCAGAACCTTTCTATGAATTCCGGGGGGGCGTAATAGGGAAGTCGGTTAATATTGGCCTGGTAGGAATCGGAATGCGGGTCGTAATAATGAAGAAATAGGAACGATTTTTGGTCCGGATACTCTAGCATCCGATCCATCCACAGGTCAGCCTCCCGGTTGATCCGATTCGCGATGGTGAGTGAATCATCAAAGCGGAGATAATGTTTAAAGCCTCTCGAAAACCCGAAATCTTTATTTAGGTAAAGATTGGATACGACTCCGATCGTATAATATCCATCCCTTTCAAGTATCTCCGGTAGAGTGGTGATTACGGGGCTGAGGGGAGGGGAGTAATTATCATAAAACCCGTGCGCGCCGACGTGAAGTGAAGTGAAGAGTGACATATGAGCTGAAGGAGTAAACGGGATGGGAGAATATGCCCGGTCAAAGACCAGGCAGTCTTTGGAAAATCTGTCGATATTGGGTGTGGTGTCCTTAGAATAACCATAACAACCCATATGATCCGCCCGAAGGGTGTCGGCAATGATGAGTATAATACGCTGGCATGGAACTTTGGCCGGCCTTAATAAATACCAACCAGAGGCAATCCCGATCAGAATAATTATTACTGGGAGTATTATCCGGTTTGTATGTTTCAGGCGTTGTCTGCCGAAAAATATTTTTTTCATGAACTCATCCAGGGAGAAAGTAATCTCTTTAATTCTTCTTCCAGAGGAAATGACTTGAATTCTTCCAGGCGATTATATTGTCCCCGGATAATTTTTTTTCTCAAATCTTGTTCGTCGCACAGGATGGCCGCCATCTCAGCGATGGCGGGGAAATTTTTCTCCCTGATCAGCACCCCGGAATTTCCCAGGGTGTCGGGAATGGCGGCGGCAGCATATGCCAGAACCGGGATACCGAAGTGCATTGCTTCCATCAGAGGGAGGCAGAAACCCTCATGTTCGCTCAGGCAGAGAAAAAGATCAGCCAGCTGGTAGTAGGCCAGGAGTTCATCGTGGGTGGTATGTCCGGTGAAGATAACATCTCTGAGACTCAGTCCCCGGATAATCCTCTGGAGAAATTCATAGTAATCCGGCGTATCCCGGTAGTTTCCCAGAAGGATGAGATGAGCTTCCGGCTTGATTAATTTGAAATGGAAGAAGGCCTTGAGGAGGTCTTCTATCTTCTTATTGGGGACCACCCGCCCGACGAAGAGAATAATCTCCCCCCTCCCGCTATATTTATTGATGAGTGATTGGTCTGGTTCACCATCCATCCCGGACCAGTCGATGGTCAGCGGGATGACCCCGGTCCGGCGGAACCCGGCCTCGTCTAACTCTTTCCGATTGTATTCGGATACTCCCAGGGCGAGCTCGGTGATTTTTGCCAGTTCGATAAGTTTCTGCCTGCCCTGTTTGAGAGCGATGGCCATCTCCGGTTTCACTATAGAGAAGTAATGGGCGGGGGTAATGTTGTGGTAGATAATTATCTTTACGCCTCTGGCCTTCTGGAAGTAGTCAGCAGTCAGATCGCCGATGGAGAAATGATAGATGATAATATTTTCGGATGAGCTCAATCTGGAGTGCTTACTGAGCGGTCGGCAGATCTGACTCGTGCTCTCGGCAAAATTAGAGGCAGGTACGAAGATCTCTGAGCGAAATCCCCAGTTCCGGAAGAGCTTCCGGAGTTCCACGGCATAATTGCTGATCGCGTCTCCCCCCGTGAAGGCCGGTAGTATCTGGTCAATTCTCATAATTTGAGGATTAGGGATTGGGGAATAGGGAATGGTTCATGCGTAGTTTATTAACTTTAGGTACTTTAGCTCACTTTAGGCACTTAAGGCACTTCTCCAACCCTTCTTCGAGCCGATCCAGAACTTTCTTCCAGGTGTAATTATTTTCTACGTACTGCCGGCCATTTTCTCCCATCAGTCTTGCTTGATCAGGGTGTTCCAGGAGATAAAGGATACATGCTTCGAACTCGTAGTAATTGCGGAAGAAAAGGCCTCCCTGTGAGCGGAGGCAATGGTCACGGGTAACCGGGCAGAGGGCGCTGACCAGGGCGGGGGTTCCCGTCAGCCATGACTCGAGCAGGACGATCGATAAGCTTTCATTATTGGAAGGCTGACAGAAAATATCGGATGCCGCGTAAGCGTTCCAT
>Ga0307990_1003377_pt1 | contig 12196 bp, 8 predicted proteins | sample EllFjometagen129_FD_203168 | JGI IMG/M metagenome (GOLD analysis project Ga0307990, IMG submission 203168) | Marine microbial communities from Ellis Fjord, Antarctic Ocean - #129 | ecosystem: Environmental > Aquatic > Marine > Unclassified | place: Southern Ocean | collected 2014-10-08
AAATCAGGACGGAATTTGTATCCGTATGCTCGAGGATTTTTAACAATAATTTAGGTTTCAGATGCTGTGGTACCGGAAAGAGGGAGTGGGAGACGGTGTGGGCCGGCCCACTGAGCCCGATCGCGACTCTTCTGGGATTATGAAGGACCTGTTTAGCGAGTGTTTCTATCTGCCGTGGAAATGTGGCGGAAAATAGCATTGTCTGCCTCTTTTTCGGAAGGTAGGAAATGATTCGCTTTATATCGGGCAGAAACCCCATGTCTAGCATGCGGTCGGCCTCATCAAGCACCAGCACATTTATTTTATCCAACTTCGCGTAACCCTGATTAATCAGGTCCAGTAACCTTCCCGGGCAAGCCACGATAATATCTACCCCGTGGCGCAAGGCTTTTATCTGCGGGGGAGCGCCCACCCCCCCATAAACAGTTACGCTCCGGATACCTGTTCTGTACTGAAGCATATCGATATGCTCTTTGATCTGTGCCGCCAATTCACGGGTAGGCGTAACAATTAATACAGTCGCGTATTTATGCTGGTCAACTAACAATTTATGGAGGATAGGCAATACAAACGCCGCTGTTTTGCCGGTGCCGGTCTGTGCTGTTCCTATCAGGTCTTTTCCTGACATCGCTAACGTGATCACCTCTTTTTGAATCGGTGTCGGCTCGGAATATCCGGCTTTTTTTATTCCCGCCTCAAGACGGGAATCTAAATTAAACTGATTAAAATTCATTAATTTCCTTTGTTTTGATATTTATCCAGTCTCTGGATGGGAAATCCCCGATCACAGAGTATCTGTCATTCAGACTATGACATAACCTCGAGAGAAGCGATAGTGAAGTTTTCTCCCCGCGCTGGCTCGAATTTGGAGGTATTAGTTCGGGCACTATCTACTTTTTTGCTATTACCCGGTAAGCTGTCTTAAGATATTCGAACAGTTTTGTCGAAAATGCCAATCGTAAATTGGAAGACCGGCTGGGGAGGGATTATCCGACGGCATCAGAGAGTGTAATGAGAAAGAGGCCTCTTCCGATTGAATCTGTGAACGAACTTACCGGAAATTATCAGTGGCTTCGTCCGAAGTTACTGGTAAAAAATAGTCAAGGGTGACCCTAATTATTTTGCATGGAAATATCCTCTCCACGCAATAAAATAATCATAGGTTCCGGATAGAGGAAATATTGTGCCTGAGAGGCTGCATCTCCTTTTTCGATCATTACAGTCTCATGGAAGGTAGTTTCAAGATCGATGATATCTTGTTTTGTAATCGTCATCTTTGTTTCTTCCCGGTTTTGTTTCGAGAATATGGATCCCCGGCTGTCGGAATGCTTCCTTTTGGACCGTTCTTTGGTGCCAATTTTAAGTAACCGATAACTGGATATCTGCCTCTTAGACCATTACCCCCACGTAACTAGCTGGACCCTACTCGAAAAGGTATTTTCAACTATTTGTGTTCAGAAAACTAAATATTCACCACGAAGAGCACGAAGAACACGAAGAAAAACAAATAAAACTATATAATTTTTCCTGATTTTCAAATCCCTTCGTGAACTTCGTGTTCTTCGTGGTTAAAAAGGCTTTTCGAGCAAGGTCTAGCTGGCATTCGAAGAGATAGTGTGATCCGACTTCACAATCTAAGACGCGCTCGATGAAGCTTTCAGTGCTACGGTGGACTCGTCTTATGGGCCCTATCTTTACTGGATCCGGGATTTCTGTTTGTTCTGTTTGTCCTGTTTCTGTTTTGAGTTTTTTGATTGTTTGGCAGCCTGTTGTCTTTTTCCTTTCGCCTTATCCTTCTTGCCCTTCTTATCGCCCATGGGATGACTCCTCTCTATGGTTATCCGCTACATTTTGCAGCGAATGTATGCTGACACACAAATTCTACTGCGGGATAGATTTGCATGCAAGAACAATTTATCTACAGAAAAAAACCTCCCGGGCAGGGAGGTTCTTTCAGAACTTAAATTAGAGAACAGCTGCTTTTTTCAGTCGGCCGGTATTTCTTTGATATAAGGTCCAAGGACCATATCGCGATAGCCCTTGCCGGCCGGGATAACCGGGTAGATCGATTCTTCCCGATCCGTGACCACTTCCAGGAAACACGGCCCTTCGGCTGCCAGGAATTCCGTCATCGCCGGTTCCAGAGCTTCCCGATCTCTTACCTTGCGATACCAGGCAAAACCGCACTCCCCGGCGATGTCGGCGAAATTGGCATCGAAATCCCGCTCGGTACCGACAAATTGTCGATCGTAGTTGGTAGCCTGAATTGTCCGCACCATCCCGTCGGCGTGGTTGTTGAGCAGCAGCACCTTTATCGGGAGCCCCAGGGATCCGATGGTGTGAATCTCTCCCATATTCATTTTGATGCTTCCATCCCCGTCGATGGCGATCACCCGGGCGGATGGATTGGCATAATAAACCCCAACCGCGGAAGGAAGCGAAAACCCCATGGTGCCAAACGCCCCCGCGGTCATGAACGATTTCGGCCGCCCCATATGGAGGTATTGAGCCGCCAGCATCTGGTGCTGTCCAACACCGGTAGTCACCATGCTGTCATCGGTCATGCGGGAGGAGAGCATCTCCAGCACTTCGGCACCCTGGATCGCTTTGGCTTTACGGTTGTAGTTGAGGGGGAAACGGCGCTTGAGTGACGCAGCGCTCCGCTGCCATTCGTCAATCTCCAACCTGATCCGGTTCTGACGCGCGTAAAGAAGCAGGTCTTCCAGGACGGCGCAGGCATCGCCGATAAAAGAGAACTTGGGATCTCGGGTAACCCGCACTTCCTGCACTTTATCGGCATTGATATCGATGTAGGCGATCTCGGCGTTCAGTCCGGATTCCCCGACCTTCTGAGCCACCCGGTCGTTCCAGCGGACCCCGAAGGCGACGAATAGGTCGGTCTCCTGGATGGCCATATTGGCGAAAGGAGCACCGAACATGCCGAGCATACCGAGCGATGTCTCAAGAGATTCATCGAGGACGCCCTTAGCCATCAGGCTTACGATCGAGGGGATGTTGAAGATTCGGTTGAACTCTCGGATCTTCTCGCTGGCCTCCGGGGAGTTGACTCCCCCCCCGATGTAAAGCAGCGGTCGTTTTGACCACTGGAGAAGATCGAAAAAGCGCCGGCACTGGTCAGGCCCCAGATGTCTTTCCTGGTCGTACTTTCGGCGAAACCGCTCAATATCAATCCCCCGGTAGGCAGCGAGCTTCCGCTGTACGTCGAAAGGGAAGTCGATCACGACCGGACCGGGCTTTCCCGACCGGGCAAAGAAGTACGCGTCTTTGATTTCCTGCTCTATGTCAGAGTTATCGGTGATCAGAATGACTTTCTTCGTGATCCTGTTAAATACCTCCCTGACATTGATATGCTGAAACTCGTCGGTGTCGAGACGGCTCTGCTTGACCTGTCCGGCAAAGACCAGCAGGGGAATCGAATCGGTAAACGAGTCGGCTACCGCCGTAAGGGTGTTGGTAATGGCCGGTCCGGAAGTTACAACAGCGACACCCGTCCGGCTGCTGGAACGGGAATAGCCGGCGGCGCTGAAAGCACAGGACTGCTCGTTCGAGTTGACGGTCAGGGAGATCGAGCTCCTCCCCATGGCCTGAAAGACCGGCAATATCGCCGCGCCGATATAGCCAAAGATTCGGTCCACACCCAGGTCCTCGAGGCTCCGGATCATTACCTCTGCTCCGTTCATTTCCGTAGACATGGCACCTCTCCTCCCTACTCGATTCTGTTATCCGATTTCCCTTTCAACGCCGGGAGATCGGTGAATACAATAATCGGAAGGGCAGCGTTTTCCCTTCCATTTCAATTATGGTGTAACAAATAAGTACGAGAGATACCAGACGAAAATGGCTTCTCTGAAAGTGGAGCTATCTGGTTACCTGCTCAGGATATTAATATACCACACACACTTACTCTCAGTGGAGGTAAATCCAACGACTGGAACTAATCCGCGGGGTCGGGATCGGAGGACTTTCTGGTCGGGTTGATTTTAATGTATTCTTCCGGGCTCTGCGGCTTTTCGCGGTTGAACCGGGAGAGGTCGGTTTTATAATAATCCTCGGGAGCCTGAATACCTTTGATCCCGAATTGCTCCATATCCTTTACCGAAAGAATAAAAAAGTCCCGGGCGCCGTATTCTTCACTGCCGACCCGGCAGACATATTCGTCAACGCCTATATCATGAAAGAATTCAGCCTGTTTCCGTTTGCAATCACGGATATATTCCATCGCCGTTTCCAGTATACCATCAAGGTCACACCCTAAATACTAAGTCTGCGACACCTAGATTATTCCTCCCGGTCATTACTTTTCAAATCAGGATTTCCTGTTCCTCCTGATAAACTACTCCCTATGCGTCAAACTTAGCATTTGGGGTGTGACCCTGATTTTTTCCTTTCTTGCCGGATAAACCCTTAACAATTCCGCCAGACGAATGGGTTGGCTGAACTTCAGGCACTCCTTCCCCTACTCCACCGGGCATCTGCCGCATGGTGGCAATTCTAATTCCGGCCGGGGGCCCTCAACTTTTGACGAAAGATCTCTTACCGCTATTCTTAGCCCTTCCAGGACGGTAGGGTGATAAAATGGCATATTGAGAACTTCAAAAACCGTTAATTCTTTTTGAATGGCCCAGGCCAGAAGATGGCCGATATACTCTCCCTCCGGTGCCATCATCTCGGCCCCCAGAAGTTTCCCTCCTTCGGGTTCGGCATAAATACGCAGGATGCCCTTGTTTTTACCCATGATGCGGGTGCGCCCCTGCGTGTCAAATGTAGCCTCGCCAATGATATGGGGTACTTCTTCAATATCCCGATATCGGCTTCCGGCTATTGCGATCTGTGGTTCCGTAAAAGCTATGGCCAGGGATGCGCGTCTTTTGAAGCAGCGGGTCTTTGATCGAACCGCGTTATAGCCGGCAATTCTCCCCTCATCCGCCGCCTCATGTAAAAGAGGTCTGAATCCATTAACATCGCCGGCCATGAAAATCGGCGTATCTTTTATCCGCAGCGTACTGGAATTAACTTCAGGCATACCCTTTTCATTTAATCCGATGCCGATCTTTTCCAGTTCCAGACTCTGGATATTCGGTCTTCTCCCGATCGCTATCAATGCCTTTTCAATCCCACGTTTTTTCCCGGAGCAGGATAGTTCCAGTTGGCTGTCGTTTCGGGAAAGTTCCGCCGGGTGCCCCAGATAGAGATTAAATTCTTCTTTGATCGCGTCTATGGCGTAACGGTTAATGACGGGATCGGTTAATCCCCCGATAGATTCCGTCCCCTCAACCATCGTTACATTTACATCCATCCGGCTCATGGCCTGTCCCAATTCAAGACCGATAACACCCGCGCCGATCACGGCCATTTCATCCGCGATAGTATCCTCTTCGAAGATATCGTCGGTGGTAATCAACTTCTCGCCATATTCGCGCCAGGGCTTTGGGATTACCGGGGAAGAACCGGTGGCGATAACAACCGCGTCAGCAATGATCTTTTGCCCCTCAACATCAAGGACATTCGGCGCGACAAAACGCGCGAAACCTTTAATATTTTTGTCTCCCAGCTTCTCTACTGATTTGATCACACCGCCGACAAAATAATCCCGCAATGAACGTACATATCTCAGCACTTCCCTTCTATCGATGGACAAATCGCCGCTGTTTTTTATTCCTTCCCGATCAAATACGTGACGATGATAATAATTATTGGCAACCTGGATAAATACTTTCGAGGGCATGCACCCGACCCGGGCGCAGGTGGTTCCATATGGTCCGCCGTTTATCAGGACACAGTCCGGGTTTACGCCGAAGGCTTCTCTAAATGCTGATAAACCGGCTGTTCCGGCACCTATAACCGCCACTTTAACTTTTCTATCGTTCATATTATCAACTCCCATGCTTCAAAATTTACAGCTTCTCCGGCATAATCGTATTATACTATATTACGTTTGTTACAGCAGGATTGTAGATATTTTATATCGTTATTTCTTTAATGGCAAGGCAAACTCGGAGATAATCATCCTTAGGAGACTAAAAACAGGGAAATTATTTTCCGGTAATCCATTAATATTTAACGGTTCTCAGTCATATTGTGTGGGTAGCAATATATATTATTTACCACGAAGGACACCCCGCAAAATGAACTTCGTTCATCGCCGGGCATGCTCCGATCACGAAGGAAAATACTGAGCTAGATATAACCAATTCAGCAAATCAACCACGGTTTGATTGTTTTTAAGGTATAGGTTAATACAAGTATTTACAGTACAAGCCACTACATTAAATGGGCAATTGATCTGTCAACGCATACCGGATAGATAAGGCGATTTTCTATTCACATATCCTTCGTGAACTTCGTGTCCTTCGTGGTTTAATTTAGCCTTATAACCCACATAAAACTACTGAGAGCCTATTTAACTAACCTGGATAGGTCCGAACCCAAAAACTACAATTAAATTCGCGGGATCAGGCTTCTTCCATCTCCGCGATTAAGCTACGCAGGATGGAAGACGACCTAGAAAGGGATTCTAATTCAACCGGCGAAAGCGCACATTCCATGATATATTCAACGCCATTTTGAGTTACCAGACTGGGCAGGCTCAAACAAACATCTTCTAAACCATATTCACCGTCGAGGGAAGTGGAGACTGTGAGTATGCTTCTCTGGTTACGCAGAATTGCTCTCACAATCTGAACCAGGGCTAATCCGATCGCGTAATAGGTCGCGCCTTTGTAGTTGATAATATGGTAAGCGGAATCCCGTACCGTTTGAAATATTTCCCCGCGCTCTTTATTCCAATCATCGCATCGACCGCATATTGGGCAGTACTCATCAATTCCCATCCCGGCAATATGGGTCAGCGACCAGGCCGCGAATTCGCTGTCGCCGTGTTCCCCCAGGATATAGGCATGGACATTGTGGACATCTACCTGGCAATGCCGGCTCAGAAGATAGCGGAAGCGGGCGCTATCCAGCACGGTTCCCGAACCGATCACCCGGCCCCGGTCCCAACCCGATTTTTTCAGCGCGAAATAGGTGAGTATATCTACCGGATTGCTGACCACAACTATCATCGCTCGCGAATTTTGATCCACTATATCTCCGACGATCTGCTCTACGATAACTGCGTTTCTCTTCAAGAGATTGATCCGGGATTCGCCCGGGCGTTGTTTCGCTCCGGCCGCGATGACAATAATGTGAGCGTCGGAATAATCGCTGATCTCTCCGGCGTAAATATTTACCGTGGGGAAGAAGATAAACCCGTGAGACAGATCCATGACCTGCCCATTCAGCAGATCGCGATTATGGTCTACCATCACGATTTCGTCGGCTAATCCACTCTGGGCCAGGGAATAAGCGAAGGTCGATCCCACGTCGCCCGCGCCGACTATCACTACTTTTCGTGGTTTCCATTTTTTACTTTTCATGGCCGTATTCCTCCTTTTTCTATACCGGTTACTTCATCTCTGCGATCAGCTCGTGGAGTTTGCCCGGATCGGGGCTCCTCTTATAGAGAGGATCTTTATTGTCCTGATACGCCTGGCAGCGATCTCCGTAGGTCTTTTTCCCTTCCCGGAGATAGAAGACTCCCAGGGGAAACTTATCCTCCTCCGCCGCCCGGGCAAAGGCCGCGTTTCGGTCAGAGGGATCATGACCATCTTCCAGGTAGTAGGTATTCTCCCGGTACCATTCCCGCGTATTGATGTGATTGAATGAAACGCAGGGTTGAAAGATATCCACCAGGGCGTATCCCCGGTGAGAGATTGCCCTCCGGATGATCTCTTTGGTTCCCTCGATGTCATGGATGGAGGCGCGGGCGACGAAGGAGGCATTCAAGGCGATCGCCACGGTGAGTGGATTGAAAGGGGAGAGAATTACCCCGTGGATCTGGAGGGGAGTGACAAAGCCCTCCCGGCTGGTTGGAGAAGCCTGCCCCTTGGTCAGCCCGTAAACCATGTTGTTGTGAACCAGGTGAGTGATATCCGGATTTCTCCTGATCGCCGTGAGAAAATGATTTCCCCCCTCCCCGTAAGTACAGCCGTCGCCGCTTTCAGCTATGACGGTAAGCTCCGGGTTTGCGGCCTTGACCGCCCAGGCGGCGGGCAACGCCCGGCCGTGCAGCCCGTTGAAGTAGTTACACTTTAGATACTGGGGTATCTTGGCCGCCTGGCCGATTCCGGAGACCATTACCAGTTTCCGCGGTTCTATCTTGAGCTCCGCCAGGACCGTTTTAAGAGCCGTCAGGATGCCGAAATCCCCGCACCCCGGACACCAAGCGATATCTATCTTACCCATATCGAATTTGTTGGTATTCATTTCTTCACCTCCCGTTTCAAGGCGTCGATCATCTCCTCCCGCGAGAAGGGCAGGCCGTTATACTTAAGCACTTGACCGTCTATCTGTCGCCCGGTGGTCATGGCAACCAGTTTGGCGAACTGACCGGTGGCGTTGTTCTCGACCGCCACCGTTCTTTCCGCCCGGTCCAGGTATTGAATAAGCTCGGGCCAGAGAGGAAAGACCTGGCTGAAATGCAGATAACCGATCCCTTCCGAGCCGATCTCCTCCAGGGCCTCCCGGATCGTGGGCAGGGTCGACCCCCATCCTAGGATGAGGGTCTTGAAATCCTTGTCCCCGAAAAAGACCGGTGGGATGACCTCCCCGGTAATTCCCTCCAACTTTTTCAGTCGCTTATCGACCATCCGGACTCGGAGCTGGAGATCCTCGGTTATATGCCCGCTCTCGTCATGCTCGTCGCTGTCCACAGTCACCATCCCCTCGCCGTAGCCCGGTATCCCCCGGGGCGAGATGCCGTCTTCGGTGAGTTCATACCTCTGGTAGGAAGGTTCGGTTTTAACCACATACCTGATCACTTTATGATCATCGATATCGGGAGGAGGAAGATTACAGGTGGAATCGAGCAGATACTGGTCGGTGAGGATGAAGACCGGAACCTGAAATTTATCGGCCAGGTTAAAAGCCTCCCGGGTCAAATAGAATGTCTCCTCGACACTCCCCGGGGTATAGACTACCCGGGGGAATTCTCCGTGGCCGGCGAAGAGGACAAAGAGCAGGTCTTCCTGTCCCGTTCGGGTGGGGAGCCCGGTGGCGGGACCCGGCCGCTGGGCCAGGTGGATAACCATCGGAGTCTCCAGCATCGCCGCCAGGCTCAACCCCTCGGTCATCAGCGCGAATCCGCCCCCCGATGTCGTTGTCATCCCTCGGGCCCCGGCGTACCATCCGCCGGCCACCATATTGACCGCGGCGATCTCGTCCTCTGCCTGTTCGACCAGGATGCCGAACTTGTCGGCCTGTTTGGCGATGAATATCCCCACGCCGGTCGCGGGTGACATGGGATAAAAAGCGAGAAAATTACATCCTCCCGCGATGGCGCCCAAGCCCACCCCTTCGGTTCCGCTCATCAGCAGCTCGTCCCGGACCGCGTCGGAACCATCCAGTTGGAAACGATCTCCCCCGGCTTCTTCCCGCCAGGCCGCGCCTTCATCATATCCTATGCCGAACGCCGCGATATTCTTATCGGCCACCTCGGAACCTTTAGAGGAAAAGTATTCCCGGATAAAATCTGTACCGACTTCACGGGGAGATCCTGCCAGCGCCGCCAGCACACCCACCGCCACCGTATTGGAGAAAGCCGCGTTTCCCAGTTCCCGGGCGATAGTTTTAAGTGCAACCGGCAGAGATCCGCCTGTTTCCAGATCTTCCGGGTCGATATTCTCCAGGTCGCCGATAATCAGCGTATCCCCGCTGATCCTTTCCCTGACGTGCTCGATCCCCCCTGGATCCAGAGGGATGAGAATATCCATCTTCTCCACGAATCCCCGTACCCGGCGGGAAGAGACCCGGACCGAGGTGGAGTTCATGCCGCCCCGGATCCGCGACATGAACTCCTTGCAGGAAAATACATGGAGTCCGGACCGCTTCATGATCCCGGTGAGCAGGTTCTCCACCGTCTTGATCCCCTGTCCCGCCTGCCCGCAAATGACGATCGAAAGTTCTTTTGCCATTTTTTACCTCCTGATTTTTTCGGCGGTCGAAGTAGCCGGTTTTGATCTATCCGCCAGTGCCCCCCCGTTTAAACCGACCGATGACATATGAATTTAACTCCTTAAATACAATCACCGGACCAGATTAATAGTCTACCTGTTAAGATCTGGCCAAACAAGAAAAAACCTCCCTTTCCGGGAGGTTTTTCCAGAACTTAAATTCGAGAGAGGCTGCTTTACGAACTTATTATTTGGAGGCCTGCGGGACTGTTGGTTTTGCGGGTCTCCAATCCCTATTCCCCTATTCCCCAAGCCCCATATACAACTCTTCAACTTTTTTCCTTGCCCAGGGGGTCTTGCGCAGGAACTTCAGGCTGGAATTTACTGAGGGGTTGCTGTTGAAACACCTGATATTAATGCATTTTCCCAGCTTGCTCCAGCCATAATGATCAACCAGGCTATTCACAATCTGCTCCAGGGTAATGCCGTGCAGGGGGTTATTGGGTTGTTGCTCACTCATGATTGTTTCTACTGCCCGCGCCGTTTTTCACGCCGAAATACTTCAAAGTAATCAATGTTATATCATCAAACTGAGGTTCAGCCGCAATAAATTGCCGAAGATTTTCTTCGATCTGCCGGTTGATCTCTTCCGCGCTGAACCGGCACGCCGATTCCAACATTTTTTCCAAACGTTCTTCCGAGAACATTTCCTTCTCCTCGGATAGGGCTTCGGTGACGCCATCCGTGTAGAGAAAAATGCCGTCATTAACCAGGAGCTGCACTTTTTTTGTCTGGTATTGAAAATCGGGATTGACACCCAGAGCCATGGTCGCCGTATTTTCCAACGGATCTACCGTTCCATTCCTATGCAGCAGATAGGGGATATTATGCCCTCCGTTGCTATAGGCCAGTTCTCCGGTCCTTATGTCGAGTATCCCGCAAAAGATTGTCACGAACATGCAGTTTTCGTTATCGGCAGAGAGGTCGATATTCGTTCTGTTTAAAATCTGATCCGGCATCATGCCCCGGCCTGTTTTTGCTCTCAGCAGAGTGATGGTCACCGCCATGAAAAGAGAAGCCGGCACCCCTTTCCCGGAAACATCACCGATGGTGAAGCAGAGGTGGTCGTCGTCGATAAAGAAAAAATCGAAAAAATCACCGCCCACTTCTCTGGCTGGAGTGATTACGGCATGGATATCAATTTCTTTCCGATCGGGGAACGCCGGAAATATCTTCGGGAGAATCCCCATCTGGATATCGTGGGCAATCTTCAATTCACTTTCGATTTTCTCCTTGGCCGCCGTGGTTTCGGTCAGGTCCTTGATATATTTCTTCAGATCGCACACCATGGTATTGAACGCCCGGGCCAGGTCACCCACTTCATCATTGGAAGTGACCTTCTGTTGAGAACTTAAGTCTCCTCTGGCTACCTGCTGCACCCCGGTGTTCAACTGACCCAACGGACGCATCATCACATTGGTGATCCGGCTGACCACGAGTATCAGAACAATCAATAAGACTCCCATCAGCAAGATGATTTTCCATTGTAAGGCAGCAATGGATTCCCGGGTGTCTTCCAGGGAAAAACCAACGCGGAAGACACCCCAGTGTTTTCCTTTTACCAGGACGGGAGATGAAAAATCCCACATCACCTCACCGGTGTCCCGGTGATATATCTGCCGGAGACAGGCCTTATCCTGATTCCGCGCCGCCTGCATCGCCACATCGTCTTGGAAGATCCTTTTTGTCCGGTTGTAATTAAGATCGTGTTCATATTTCCCAATCAACTTTTGAGAATAGACGGAATTATGAGAGGGTAGATAACCGTGGACGTCCATCAGGACCGCGTAACTGACCTGGGGATCCTCCATAAACTGGTCCTGAATTTCGCTGATCGCGTTGTCCAGATAGGAATCCAGCCTGGTGGCATAATGAAATTTTTGAATCGCCCTCCTTTGCTCGTCGGAAATATCTACATATCCCCGGACGATCTTTTCCGGCAGTTCGATTGGAACTAGCGTTGAATCGAACACTTCCGCGAGAGTAAAGAAATCATTATCGATGATGGTGTCGAACATCTTGCCCATCACGGTCGCCCCGGTTTGGGCGGCGCTTATTCCCTTGTCCATGATGGATTGCTGCAGTTGTCGCGACCGATCACGAACCAGATAGGTGGTGAATAGGCC
>Ga0307990_1003378_pt1 | contig 12196 bp, 8 predicted proteins | sample EllFjometagen129_FD_203168 | JGI IMG/M metagenome (GOLD analysis project Ga0307990, IMG submission 203168) | Marine microbial communities from Ellis Fjord, Antarctic Ocean - #129 | ecosystem: Environmental > Aquatic > Marine > Unclassified | place: Southern Ocean | collected 2014-10-08
TTTTTGACGGCAAGAAGCCGGTCAAGAGCTACCACGTGATATCGGGGGCGAATTCCGGCGATAAAGAGGCAGAAGGCGACAAGCGGACGCCGGAGGGTGTCTTTCGCGTGGTGGTGCGGAATCCCAAGTCCAAGTATGTGCTTTCGCTGGGGCTGGACTATCCCAACGCCGAGGATGCCGTGCGCGGCCTGAAGGCCAAGCTCATAACCCCCACGCAGTACAAGGCGATTGTCGAGGCCATAAGTCGAGTAAAACAGCCGCCTTGGAACACTTCGTTGGGTGGCGAAATAATGATCCACGGTGCCAAGGGCGATCGCACGGGCACGCTGGGGTGCATTTCGATGGCCGACGATGCGGTCCGCGAACTCTACCCGCGAATCGGGTTGGGGGTCGAGGTGGAGATTCTGCCTTAAGGCAGTGAAATACGAGACTTACGCGGCGGCAGGCGTCCGGGCGAAAACCCCACCGGCCCGACCCCCCGGAGGCCGGGCCGGAATGGGTTCGGCCAGACTTTTTACACGCCCCCATTCGGTGCCTGGCCGACTGTATCGTCGAGCGTTGCTTTGGGAAATCGCACAAACTCCCAATAGCTCTCTATATGGGGAAACGTTTTAGATCGTTACTTATTTCAAAAGGTTTCAGCTTTGACGGCGGCAATGGTACATAAAGCCTTGCCTCTTAAAATGTTGACGGTCTATGTGCATTTACAAATAACATCGAGCCCACCGGTGTGCCCTTCAATGAATCAGGGCTCGCCCGGTGGGCTCGATGGTTGTTTCCGCGCGAAATCCGCTTGCCCTCGCCAGCAGGCCGATTGCTCCAGACCCACTCGCGCGGCGTTGCGGATGGATGTTAGTCCTTGGTTTCGTCGGGGTTATAGTCGCGTTTCGGCGGCTTGACGATCAGGCCCATGCGGATGGCCTTGGCCGAGACGTTGATCCTGCATACCGTGCCGTCGATGACTGCACGGACACGCTGGATGTTGACCTTGAACTTCCGCTTGGTCTTGCCGGTCGTCTTTATCCCGACGCCACCTAAGTGCTTAGCCTTGCCGCGATGGGCGTATTTTTGGCCGCTACGGGTTTTCTTACCTGTAAAAGGGCATACTCGAGGCATTTTCGCAACTCCTGCATTTGTCTCGCCACGTTCAACGAAGCCACACATTGTACGGGTCTTGTGCCAGAAGGGCAAGCGTTTTTGTAGCTTATCGGCTACTTATCCTTTTCCTCTTCCCTGGCAGCCTTGGCGGCCGCAACGATTTGCGCCTGAACGTTGCCCGGCACAGGTTCGTAGTGGCTCAGTTCCATCGAGTAGCTGCCCTGCCCGCCGGTAACCGAACGGAGCTGGCTGTTGTACTGCATTACCTCGGACAGCGGTGCCTGGGCCTTGATTACGCACATGTTGCCCGGCAGCATGTCCTGGCCCATGATTCGCCCGCGTCTGCCTGATAGGTCGCTGGCGATATCGCCCATAAAGGTGGCGGGCACCGAGATTTCCATATCCACGAGAGGCTCGAGCAGCGCGGGCTTGGCTTTGTGGATCGCGTCGATGAAGGCGAACTTGCCGGCAGCCTTGAAGGCCACTTCCTTGGAGTCCACCGGGTGGTGCTTGCCATCGTAGACGCTCACGCGGACGTCCTGCATTGGATAGCCGGCGATGGCTCCATGTGCCAGGACTTCGACGACACCCTTTTCGATGGCGGGCAGGAACTGCCGCGGGATGGACTCGCCGTACAGGTCGTTGACGAATTCGAAGCCGGCACCTCTTTCCAGAGGTTCGATCCGCAGATACACCTCGCCGAATTGCCCGGCCCCGCCGGTCTGCTTCTTGTGGCGGTGATGGCCTTCGGCCTTGGCGCTGACGGTCTCCTTGTAGGGGATCTTCGGCGGCTTGGTGTCTACTTCGAGGTCGAAGCGTTCCTTCATTTTCGTCAGCATAATCCGCAGATGCAGGTCGCCGATACCGCTGATAACAGTCTCGGAAGTCTGGGCGTCGCGGGTGGATATGAACGTTGGATCTTCCTCGGCCAGCTTGCTCAGCGCGCCGGAAATCTTCTGCTCGTCGCCGCGGCTCTTGGGCGTCACCGCCAGTGAGTACATGGGGTGCGGGCACGCGGTGATTGCCCGGAACATGGGGGCTGCGTCGGCGTGCAGCACGTCGCCTCGCTGCATATCCTCGACCTTGGCCAGGGCGATGATGTCGCCGGCGACGGCCTTCTTAACCTCTTGGGTGTCCTTGCCCTGGATCTTGAATACGTGTCCGACCTTGGCGGTCTTGCGGCCGTCGCGAAGATGGTAGACTGTGTCGGGCGTGCATGTGCCCTGGAGGATGCGGATCCACGCCAGCTTGCCGACGAACGGGTCGGTGGCGATTTTAAACGCTTGTGCGACCAGTGGTTTATCCGCGTCAACCGACAGGACGGTCTGCTCGCCGTCGGCCTCGGCCGAGGCGATCTCCGGGGCCTTCACATCTGTCGGCGAGGGGAAGTAGTTGGCGATGGCGTCCATGACCTCGGTTATGCCCACGTTGGACTTGGCGGCCGTGAACAGCACGGGGATTACCGTGCCCTCGACCATCGCCTTGGCGAACGCTGTGGACAGCTTGGCCTGGGGAATTTCTTCTTCGCCCAGGTAGGCTTCCATGAGTTCCTCGTCGGCCTCGATTATGTTCTCGACGAGTTGGGTGTGCGCCTCGCCGACGTCGCCGACGCCTGCATCGCCGGAATCGTTTTTGAAGCAGTCAATCACCGACTTGCACGCGCTGTCGGGAAGGTTCATCGGCTTGCATGTGGCACCGAAGGATTCAGTAATGTCGGCGACCAGCCGATCGAGGTCAATGTTCTCGCCATCGATCTTGTTGATGATGAACCCCACCGGCATGGATATCTGCTGGGCGGCCTTGAACAGCTTACGGGTGTTGACCTCGATGCCAGCAGTGGCGCTGATGACGATCATGCCGGCGTCGGCACCGTCCAGCGTTCCCATGGCCCCACCGACGAAGTCCGGGTAGCCGGGCGCGTCGATGACGTTGACCGTCTTGCCATTGTGATCGAAGCTGGCCATCGCGGGCTCGACCGAGTGCTTGCGATCCTTCTCGATGTCCGTGAAATCCAGTGTGCTCGTGCCGTCATCCACCGAACCCAACCGGGTGGTGACTTTGGCGGCAAAAAGCATTGCCTCGCACAGAGTGGTTTTGCCCGCTCCACCGTGGCCCAACATTACGACGTTCCGAATATCCTGAGGTTTCGAAGCCGGCATATGGTTCTCCAAGGTTTTTCCAACTACATCAAAACAGGCGACTCCTGCCTCAAGAAAAGACAATGAAACGCCCTACTAGCTATTTGCAGAGCCGTTTACTATAGGCCCTCCGGCCGGGAGAGCAAGGGGAAAAACCTGGTCTCTCTCAACGTGAACGATTCGACCTTTGGGGGAGTTCGGCGCCTGTTATCGGGGCTTTGGGAACTGGCCTTCATGTGGTGGTGGGGGGCGTTTGGCGCTTACTGGTTTGCTGGTCTCCGGAGTATCGATAGAATGGCATGCCGCCTGTTTTTCCGTTTTCAAATAAATGGACAGCCGGAGCCGGCCGATTTACCTATATTGACGACCCCTGCCACGTCAGGGCAGGTTCTGATGGCAAGCTTGGTGGAGATAGCGATGGCTTCGTGGACTCGGCCGTGGGATTACCTGATCGTGACGGCCTCGAATGTCGCCCAGGCACAGGCGTATGAGCGACAACTCGAAATTCGTCGTCGGCTGGGTTTGCTGGCAGAGGTGGGTGAGGTGCTGGTTGTGGCCGACCCCGGTGGCAGGCGGGTCGGCAGCGGTGGCAGCACGCTTTGCTGTATAGCGGCCGTGCTTCAACGCCACCTGCCGCGCGGTGCCGAGGCGGGCAGGCCCGAGGACTGGCTTGAGGTCCTGCGGACGCTGCGCATACTGATCGTCCACGCTGGTGGTGACTCGCGCCGGTTGCCGGCCTACGGGCCATGCGGGAAGGTCTTCGTGCCGGTTCCCGGCGAGAGTGACTCCGCCATTCCCGTGACGCTTTTCGACCGTCAGTTACCGACATACCTCAGCTTGCCCGTGGGTCCGGAAGATGCCGGGCAGATCGTCGTGACGGCTGGGGATGTGCTGCTTGTTTTCGATGCCGAGGCGGTCTTGTTCGACTCGCCCGGAATAACCGGTCTTGCTTGTCGGGCTGAGCCCGAGCAGGCCAGCCGACACGGTGTTTACTGTCCCGGCCAGGCCGGACGCGTCAGGCGTTACATTCAGAAACCCTCTCCCGAGGCCCAGCAGCAGGCCGGAGCCATCGACCGTTACGGCCAGAGCTTGCTGGACATCGGCGTGCTTGGCTGCGACGCCGCCACGGCGGTGACTCTGCTGCGGGCGTTCGGAGTCGCCGCAAGCCCGGACGGTTCGTTGGCTTGGTCTGGCGAGATGGGCAGGCTGATTGAGTCCGCCGGGCTGGACATCTACCGCGAGGTCTGCTGTGCCATGGGCGACGAGGTAACGCCAGAGAGCTACCGCGCCGCGGTTCGCGCTGGTGGTTCTACCTGGGATGATGGATCGCTGGACAGGTTGTTCGATTCGCTCTCGGGCACGCAGTTCGGCGTTCAGGTCTTGCCCCGGTGCGGGTTCCTGCACTTCGGCACGACGCGGCAGATAATCTCCAGCGGCATGGATTTGCTCCAGAGCGACCAGGGGGTTTCCAGCCTGCGGGCGCCCCTGAGTGTCAACAACGACGACGTCCGTGGGCAGATCGCCGGCGAGCGTTCGTGGGTCGAGGCCTGTCGTATTGACTCGTCGGTGCGGCTGGGCGGCGAGAACGTGCTTGTGGGTGTGGATATTGACGAGCCGCTGACGCTTCCTCGTGAGGTGTGCCTGGATATCATTGCCGGAAGCGGCCGAGATGGCCGGCATGTCTGGTTCGTGCGATGCTACGGTGTGGATGACACCTTCAAAACCCCCATCGGGCAGGGCGCGACGTTTTTCGGGATGGCCATCGAGGAATGGATGCAGGCCATGCAAGTCCAGATGGAAGACATCTGGCTTGACGATGCGGGCAAACAGCAGCGGACCATGTGGGAGGCGCGGCTGTTCCCGGCGGTTGCGAATGCGGGCGATTATCGCGGGTGGCTTTGGCTGGCCGATCCGGCTTCAGCCTCGGCTGAGCAACGCGCCGCCTGGCGAGAAGCCGACCGGTACAGCCTCAGCGAAATCGCCGGCCTGGCCGACCAGAAGGCGTTTCACGGGCGCCGACGGCAGATACTCGCCAAAGAGGTCGGGCGGTCGCTTCGCAGGATGTTCCGAAACGACAGCGGCTTCTCTGCTGGAGAATTGGCTCGCGTATTTGCTGACGCCCAAGACCCCACAGAACTGGCGGCTGACCTGCTGGCAGAGGCACAGTGGCTAAGCGGCGACGGCGATTCCGCCGGCGGGTGGTCGGCGGGGTTCGGCTTCTCGCGGATCATGCATTCGCTTGCCTCGGCCGTGGAGTCTCTGGCGGGGCGGGAAGACGCTCAGTTGCTGGACGTACTGCCCGGTCTGGACCGGGCCATAGCTCCCGCCACGCGGACCTGGCTGGACACGCTGGGTTTGGCTCCGAAGGTTGGGCAAACGGTCGAGCAATGGGCCCGCCATGGTCGGGCTGCGGCGTTTCGGCAGGTGAACCTGACAATTCTCGCCAGTGGGCAGACGCGGCACCCGCAGCCCCGCAGCGCATTGCGGTCAGATGAGATCGTCTGGGGCCGGGCTCCGGCCAGGCTCGACCTTGGCGGCGGGTGGTCCGACACGCCTCCGTATAGCCTCGAGTGGGGAGGCTGTGTGCTAAACGCGGCCATCAACCTCAACGGCCAGCCGCCGATCCAGGCTTACGGGCGGGTGATCGACGAGCCTGTCATCCACATCGGTTCGATTGACCTGGGCACGCGGATTGAGGTCGCCCGGCTCGACGACCTGCTGGGTTTTGGCCAGGCCGAGAGCGAGTACGCGCTGGCTAAGGCGGCGCTGGCGATATCGGGTTTCTCGCACGACTCGGCCCAGTGGCAGGGCGAGCCTACCCTGGGCGAAATGCTCGAGCGTTTCGGCGGGGGCATCGAGCTTACCACGTTGGCGGCTATTCCAAAGGGCAGCGGGCTGGGCACCAGCAGCATTATCGGCGCGGTGATCCTGGCGGTTGTCAATCGCCTGATGGGTCGGGAAATGACCCGGCGCGAACTGTTCCACGGCGTGCTTCGCCTGGAACAAACGCTCACCACCGGCGGCGGCTGGCAGGACCAGGTCGGTGGGGCGGTCGATGGGGTAAAGATCGTCTCGGCCGGGGCAGGGCTCGTGCCGGACCCGAGCATCCATTACGTCCCCGCCGACGTGGTGGACCCCAAGGCCAACGACGGATCGACGCTGCTGTACTACACGGGCATAACCCGGCTGGCTAAGAATATCCTCCAGCAGGTCGTCGGCCGGTATCTGGACCGCGACCGCGCAGCGATGGCCACGCTTCGGGAGATTCACGCCATGCCTCACCGTGTGGCCGATGCGATGGCACGAAAGGACCTGCCGGCCTTCGGACGCCTGATGGCCGAGGCGTGGAGGCAGAACAAGCGGCTCGACCCGGACTCGTCGAACGAGCGGATCGAGGAAATACTCGCTCGCGTAGGTCCGCACATCCATGGCGCCAAGCTGCTCGGCGCTGGTGGCGGTGGGTTCCTGCTGATGGTCTGCCGTGGCGCCGATGACGCCCGAGCCGTGCGGCGAATGCTCGAATCCGATCCACCCAACGGCCGAGCCAGGTTCTTCGACTTCAGCATCAACCACGAAGGCTGCGCGATTTCCGTGTGCTGAGAAGAAGGTAGTAGGAAGTAGAAAACACCGACTCCTGAATCCCATGGACCTGCCTGCCGCCAGGCAGGTAGCAATCGCTGGGACCACGCCTCACCGGTCCAGCTTGCGCATCGCGCAGAGTGCTATCGCCATTGCGTCGGCGACGTCGGGCGGCTCGGGCAGTTCGGCCAGGCCGCAGGATGACTGGATCACCCGTTGCATCTGAAGCTTCGAGGCGTGCCCGTTGCCCGTGAGGTTCTTCTTGACCTCCGTCGCCGCCAGGCTGCGAACCGCCACGCCCGCCTGCTGGGCTGCCAGGATCACCACCCCGCGAGCATGGGCCATGAGGATGCTCGTCCGCGGGTGCTTGTAGTGGGCGAAAAGCTGCTCGATGGCCATCATGTCCGGCTTGAGCTCGGCAATCACGCCCGTCAGGTCCGCGTAAATCTGCGCGATCCGCTCAGCCAACTCCGCCTTCGGGTTGGTTTTCAGCGTGCCCGCCTCGACAATAACCGGCCCGCCGCCCGCAACGTCCATGGCTGCGTACCCGGTAATGTTCAGCCCGGGGTCGATGCCCAGTATTCGAAATGCTTTCGCCATCGCTGCCATCCCGCGCCAGCATACCCGCCGTTCCCGCCCGCGTCACGCGCGGAACCTGGCCGGCGGTATGGTTCAATGGGCTCTGCATAGGTGGCGCCGCGTGGGGCGGTCCTGGCAGTCATGCTACCGGCCGGTCCTGTTGTCAGGCCAGCTTGTCGGCTTGGGAGAGGAAGAACTCCCGGCTCCAGAGGTCCAGCGACTGCAGTTCGTTTGGCTTGACGAACCGGTGTACGTCTTTGCGGGCACGATCCCAGTTGGTTGCCTTGATCTTGTCACGCAGTTGCTCGACACACCAGGATCGGTCCGCCTGGACGCCCTGTTTCTTCCAGCTACCCATTTGATTCAGGGCCGTCGAGAGCAAGGCGTAGTTGGCGGGCATTCTTTGGGATGTGTACCAGATGAAGTCGTACAAGTCGCGGCCCTTGAGATACTCCCGGCACAGCAGCGCATGGAGTTTTCCGGCGAACAGGCTCGGCAGGTCGAACATGCACACGGCCGAGGGGAACGGAAAGTCCAGGCACCTGGTCTCGAACTTCGCATCGCCCGGTGGGTTCGTATCCACTTCCAACTTGATCTTCAACTTGCGGAGCGGCCCTGCGTCGGGCTTGTGGTTTAGCCGAAGCATATTGCCCAGCGAGTCGTCCTTCATGAAGGCCATGCGGACGGATTGGTCGACCCGTGAACGATCCGATATGTCCAGGCCATAGCCGTAGGCTTTCAGTTCCGTGGTGAGAGCGCTTAGATACGGCTTCAGGGAGAAGGAGTCGTCGGGTTGCAGAAGGGCGAAGTCCAAGTCCTCCGAGAAACGATTCAGGCCATGGAAGATGCGAAGGCACGTTCCGCCCTGGAACGCGGCCAGCTTGAAGAAGTCCGTTCGCCCCAGCGCCGCAAGCGCGATCTCCTGCGTTATCTCGCGGAGTGCTTGCTCTTCTTCGAGCGTCGATTGACAGCCGTAGCTGTTCAGTCGGACCTGGATCATCTTAACGCTCATAGCTTTAAGCCCTTTCGCAGGCCATCGAGAAACCGCCGTACCCGGCGCGATGAATAGTTGGCCCGCAGCGTCTCGATTGACGATGCGTTCAATCCAGCCAGTGCCCCTTTATCCACCCGCAAGCTTTCGACAATCGGACGTGGTGAGTCCCAGTCGCATTTGTGGACGTAGACATAGTCGGCCAGGGCTTTCAATGGCGATGCCAACAGGAAGCTGCCGCCCCTCTCACAGGACCCGCCGCCATCGCCGCTGCCGTCCTTCACCACCCGAGCGACTTCCGTGTAGAACGTATGCTGGGGAACGCAAGTGAAACTGAAGTTCCCCAAAGGCGTGTCGAATTCGCGAGAGCGACCGAGCGAAACGCTTGTGACTGTGTACACGGCCTCGGGAATCCAGCCGTGATAGGACAGGGCCGTCTCCAGACTGACATAGCTGGGGCCGCAAATGCGTTGGGCCAGGACGAGCGGATCGACCTGTTGCCGCAGATACTTGGATGCCAGACAGTAAAGGCCCCGGTGAATGCGCAGGACTTCGCCTGCCTTCATAGCTCGCTTGAGGAGGCCAAATTGCCTGTTCGCACTGCCGCCAACCCAGCAGACCACCTCCGAGCGAGTGAAGATGCCAGCAACCGCTCTTTCCAACGCGATCTCAGTTAGCTGGTGCATATTTGTATGATACTGTCACTTTAGGACAGTTTCAAGCAAATATTGCGTTCTGAATGGCGCCGTGGTTTGCCAAGCACATCGCAGCAACCAAGCCGCGCCCCGGCAGTGTTCCGCCCCAGGGCCGATGCCCAGTATCCGAAATGCCTTCGCAATCTCTGCCATACAGGTAATAGGTAATAGGTAGTAGGTAATAGGAAAAGAAAAAACCGATGTCCTGAGGATGAGGATGCCAAGGGCACGGAAAAAGAAACATACCGCCTCACGGCGGCACTACGAACGCTCCGCGAGATTCGAAGGTGCCTCTGGCCCCGATGTGCATCGGGATCTTCGACGTTCCCCAGTGTGCCCGTGAGGGCATATTCTTCTTCGCGACTTAGGACCCTCCGGCGTTCGCCTCAGGCCCGCCGCCCTCCCGCAATCACTCGTCGGTGGTGATGAGCTTGAACCGGCCGCCATTCTCCTTGGCGATGGTTTCCATTACCTTCTTGGCCTCTTCGTCCGGTTTGCCGAAAAGGAACGCGTTAACATGCACCAGCCCCTTTTCCTCTTCCTTGGGGTTGTTCTCCCGCAGCCACTGAATAACGGCCTCGTTGCCGTTGAGGGTCTTGCCATCGGGGGTCGTGTACTGTGAGCCGCCGGCCATGCCCGCGAAGTCGCCGTCGCTCAGCAGGACAATGACCCGAACGGCCTTGTTGGCGTCGGCTTTCTTGAGGACTTGGAATGCATACTTCAGGGCTGGCAAAACCGACGTCCAGCCGCTGGGGTTTACGCCCTTGATAAAGTTGCTGGCCGCGATCTTGTTATCAGGGCTCGCCGAGACCAGGCCTTTCTGGGGGCCTTGGATGAACTCGTTACCGCTAAAGAAGATAATCGAGAAGTCCTGTGTCGGATGAAGCTTGTTAATGGACTTGAGTAGCTCGAGCTGTACTTTCTGGAAAGTAGGGGCCATCGAGCCCGAGCGATCTACCACGTAGACAATGTGATGGGCGCGCTCGGTGGAACCATAGAACTTGATGGACGGCCCCAAATTGCTATCCTCATCTCCCAGGTCCAGCTTTCCCATATTAAAGGCCGGCTGCGTGGTAGGCTTGGCCGATAGTTGTGTTGCAGGCAGGTTCGACGGTTCGGAGCACCCCGCAGCCAGCATCCAACAGACGCCCCCAATCATGAACATCGCAATCCTAGTGCCGTTCGTCATGATCCCGTTTCCTTTCGGTTGTTCGCCCCTGGTGTGGTCCTTATGCTATTAGACGTTTACAAAGACCTCTTATCTCGTTCTATTTCGTTTCTTGCCTGACGCCGGCTTATTGGTTGTGTTGTCTTTGGTCATTCTTCCACCCCGTTCTTTCGTCAGGCTCTCCGCCAGGTCGTGCCCTTGGGGCCGTCTTCCAGGACGATTCCGTCGTCGAGCAGGTCGTTGCGGATCATATCGGAGACGGCGAAGTCGCGGTCTTTGCGGGCGGCCATGCGGTAGGCGATTAGTTGCTCGATGTCCTGCTCGGAGATTTTCAGGGCTTGCTGCTTCATCTCGGCGATGCCCAGGCCGAGGATCTTGTCCATCTCCAGTAGCGTTGCGAATACGTCGCCGGCTGGGGCGTCGGTGTCTTTCAGGGCGCCCCACATCGCGGCCAGGGCCTGGGGCGTGTTGAGGTCGTTCTCCACGGCCTCGCGGAATTTGTTGATATGAGACTCGATGGGCGCGCGGAAGTTTGTGATATGAGATTCGATGGGCTCGCCGGACTTGCCCTCGGCCTCGGCGCGGGTCTTGATGTCGAGCACCTGCTTTGTGAGGTTCTTCATCGCGTTGGCGGCGCCGTCGAGGGCTTCCCATGTGAAGACAAGCTGCTGGCGGTAGTGGGCTGTCAGGCACATGTATCGGTAGGCCAGCACGTCGTAGCCACGCTCGGCGAGCAGGTCGAGCTTGAGGAACTCGCCGCTCTTGGCCATCTTCGTGAAGGCGTCTTCGGTGTCGTCGGCGTCGCCGTCCTCGCTCTTGGGTTTGGGCAGTACGAGAAACTCGCCGTGGATCCACCAGTTGCACCAGTCGTGGCCTAGATAGCATTCGGACTGGGCGATCTCGTTGGTGTGATGCACCGGTACGTGGTCGATCCCGCCGCAGTGGATGTCCAGACGCTCGCCGAGATGTCGTATCGCCATGGCGGAGCACTCAACGTGCCAGCCGGGGAAGCCCTTGCCCCATGGACTATCCCATTCCATTAGCCGTTGCTTGTCGGTCGGGGAGAACTTCCACAGGGCGAAGTCGGTTGGCTGGCGCTTGTCGACGTGCATCTCGACGCGTGCCCCGGCCTGGAGGCCCGCAAGGTCCAGCCGGGCCAGCTTGCCGTAGTCCGGCAGCTTGGATGTGTCGAAGTAAATCCCGTCGCCGGCGATCTCGTAGGTGTAGCCCTTTTCTTCCAGCCCGCGGACCAGGTCGATCTGCTCGGCGATGTGGTCGGTGGCTCGGCACCAGGTGTTGGGCTCGACGATGTTGAGCCTGGCCAGGTCGCCCCGGAATGCATCCCAGTAGAACTGTGCGATCTGCCAGACGGTCTTGCCCTCGCGGGTGGCACCGGCGACCATCTTGTCCTCGCCGTCGTCGGCATCGCTGACGAGATGGCCCACGTCGGTGACGTTCATCACGTGGTTGACGTCGTAGCCGCAACGCCGCAGCACGCGCTTGAGCACATCCTCGAAGATGTACGTCCGCAGGTTGCCGATGTGCGCGAAGTTGTAGACCGTCGGCCCGCAGGTATACATGCGAACCTTGCCCGGCTCGATGGTAGTGAACTCGTCAACGCTGCGTGTGGATGTGTTATAAAGTTTGAGCATTACAGGGTCCAAAAGAAGGTAGTAGGTAATAGGTAGTAGGTAGTAGGAAGTGAGTCGGGCAATGTCTCCCTGGGTTTCTGGGGGAGACGGAGGCTATTGTGCTGGTCTTGCCTGCTCCCTATTACCTGGTGCTGTCATTTCTCTTCCAACATCACTACTGCGACGGCGGCGATTCCTTCGCCACGGCCTACGAAACCCATCTGTTCGTTGGTCTTGGCCTTGACGGACACGCGCTCGGTCGGACACGCCAGCAACTCGGCGATACGGGTGGCCATGGCCTGCTTGAGCGGCCCGAG
>Ga0307990_1003379_pt1 | contig 12196 bp, 9 predicted proteins | sample EllFjometagen129_FD_203168 | JGI IMG/M metagenome (GOLD analysis project Ga0307990, IMG submission 203168) | Marine microbial communities from Ellis Fjord, Antarctic Ocean - #129 | ecosystem: Environmental > Aquatic > Marine > Unclassified | place: Southern Ocean | collected 2014-10-08
ACCCAAAGTATTTACAGTTGATTTGCCACCGGCTGCGGCCTGAATTGCGAATCCGCCTGTAATTTTACCTTTAAGACTGTCTTTTGTTAGTGTATTCAGTATTTTTGTAACTGGTGTTGCAACACCGTTTTTAGAAACAACTCCGGCCCAACATGGACTTCCTACAATAACTGTATCATATTCTTTTAAAAGAGTCTCTTTAAAATTACCAACACTGACTATCTCAGCGGCAGATCCTGCAGTTCTGATTCCTTCTGCTATGGCATTTGCAGCTTCTAAGGTGTGACCTGTTTTAGAATAATATAAAATTAGAACTTTCATTATATGTATCTCCTAATAAAATTTTTTTTATAGTTAAGGATTTATTATCTTTTAAAATTAATTTTATCCATATAAAACACAATAAACAAGCTCCTACTGAAGCTTGTTAATTATTAAACAAATCCTTATCTAGTGGCTCCGAATATTAATAAGAAAAGACCCCCGGCACCCATCAATCCAGAAAAAACAAGACATATGAATGCAGCTTTCTTATCTGACATATTCTTACCGAGTTTGAATTTAACTTGCTTCAGTATCCAAGGTGTTTGCTTAATTCCACCAAAGTAACCTACCAAGGCCATATAAGCCAAACAAAACATACCGCCTAATAAATAACCAATTGCCATAGTAAAAACTCCTTTTTTAGATAAATTATGATTGACTAAGACCTTTTCTGATCCTAGGTATTGATACAAAATAAATAACCATAGATAAAACAAAAACAATTGCACTATATAGGAGAATTTCACTCCACTGGGCATTTTTTGAAAGAATCATATCATTGGCTTTGTAAGACCAGTAAAAAGGACTCCAGTACATTGTCCATTGCCATTTAGCAGATAACAACTCATACCCTGCTATAGATCCGGCAATTGGTAACATCAGCATCTTGACGCCTGCTGCAGCTTCAATAACATCACTTGAGTTTATACCTTGCAAGAATCCAACAACCATGGTTAGGATCATTGTAGTTAAACCAACAAGAATAATCATGAACCAATTGATATCATAATAACCAAGAATCAGTAATGATATTATGATACTCCCTAGTGCAACAAGGCCGCCTAAGAGACTTTTACCTATGATGAAATTATTTTGTGAAACCGGAGATACATTCATTGCACTTATAGTATTGTCTGATTTTTCTTCAACAATCCCGAGAGATATAATCATACCGGCTAACATAATAACCAATAAGATGAGCATGTTGACCAAATTTGTTTTAATTGGTGGAACACTTTTCTTTAAGGATAAAATTTCAGCCGTTGTATTTTCTCTAGTTGCACCAAGTCCATACAAGGCATTAATTGTCTCTGACATAATAACTGCTGATGGATCTTCATTACCTTCAGCTATAACTTCAAAGCTGCTACCATTTTGTATAATACCAGTAACATCATCACGCTTTAGAACCCGTCTTTCTAATTCATCCATACTATCAAAAAGTTCTACCTGAGCATAATTTTGTATATACTCAATATACTCTGAGGAATCATTTTCTAGCATTGCAAATTTTGTAGAACTATCTGAGATCCCTGGTGCAAATAATAATATACCGACTGCCATTAAAATTGGGATGACAATAATATATATGAGCATTGAATCTCTTGTTGTGATCTTCAAATCCTTGCGAAAAATTCTAATAATTTTATTCAACATTTTGTCATCCTCCTTATACTGTCAGTGATTTTTCAAATCTGAAATTAGCAAGGGCAAGTAGAATCCCGCCACCAACTAAAAATACTAATGTATAGGTTAATATATAGGGCACATCTGCTTGACCTTTCATAATACCTTTAAATCCTTCTAAGATTGGGTAAGTTGGTAAAAATCTGATCCAAAGTGGATCAAAACTACTAATGTAGTAAGAGAAAGCCGGTAACATTAATCCAATCATAGTGAGATACAATACACCAAAGGCTTTGCTTATATTATCGAAAAAGCTTGCTATCAATAAGCCAAAACAGGAAAATAAAAATGTTGATGCAATAAGAAATAAGAAAAGTAATAAGTAATTGGGCTTAAGTTTCATAATAGGTATAACAACAATGCTTGATGAAATCAAAACAGTTGTTAGCATGACCAATATTTTGCTCAAAAGATATTTCCACACCGATGATGGAGTCACAGCAAAAGCTTTAATAACTCCTTGGCTTTTATCCAAAAATACATAAGACATGATAATGAAAAAACTCATCAGTGCTCCAGAAAATGCAATAAATATTGGGACTACAGCCTCACGGTTGTTAAGTCTCCCCGAGCCACCTATTTTTCTAGTAGTCTGTTGATCCATTGCAGCCTTAATATCATCCTCTGAAAATGTGTGAAGTAAATATAATACATCAGAATATCTTTTTGTTTCATAACCTTGTAAGTAATACTTAAAAGAAAAATTACCAGATGCATCCATCGTTGTGGTTGCACCAACCTTACCTGTACTGTTAGATAAACGAATCATGTCTTCTTCGTTCTCTAAAACATAGGCTTTTCCTTTGACTTCACCAGTATCTGTATTTAACTTTTGATATGTCTTAGCAATGACTGTTTTTTCTTCTTTATATTCAAAAGTCTCTTCAAATCCAGTATCTTTATTCAATACAGTAAAAACACCTGGTTTGATTGTTAACTCTGTATCCTCTATAAAACGAATACTCCCTTTTTCGATATCTTTTTCATAGAGATCTTGGAGAATTTCACTAGGAATATCATTGTATAGATATTCTTCTGATTTGCCTTCGGGATTTTCTTTTACGGCAACCAACAAGATTATTAAAGCAATGATTGCAACAAAAATTTCAATGTAAACGTAAAATCCACGAAAGGCTATCTTCATTTCTTTTACATAGGTACTTACTATTTTCATCTAAATTAGCCCTCTGCCTGTTACTTGGATAAAAATTTCCTCTAAGGTTGCTTCTTTGGAGTGCAATGTCTGTATGCTATATGACTTAATAATATCTGCGATTTTTTTTCTATCACTGTCATCAACTGTTTTTAAAGTTTCTTTGCATATTTTCCCTTCTTTGACATACTCAATTTCCACCAATTTTTTGCCATATTGTTGTTTCAGATTTTTGGGTGTGTCGATAAGCTTAATTTCGCCGTCTATGATAAAGGCAACTCGGTCACATAGCTCATCTGCAATATACATATTATGTGTAGTAAGAAATGATGTTGTGCCATTAGCCTTCTCAGAACGAATGATATCTTTTATTATCGCTGCAATTGCTGGATCCAGGCCTGTTGTTGGCTCATCGAGGAACCACAGTTCAGGTCTGTTAATCATAGATCTAGCGAAGGTTAATCGATGTTTCATTCCTTTTGAGAATTCACCAGCTCGATCATTTTCTCGAGTTTCAAGACCAACTAATTTTAGAAGTTCATGGGGATCTCTGGTTGGAACATCAAAAAGATCTGCATAATACTTAAGATTTTCCAGGGCAGTTAACTTGCTATATACATTGGATTGTTCAAAGGATACACCAATTTTATTGAAGCGTTCATTTTGAACTTTTTTAATGTCATATCCAGCGACCGTTACTTCTCCCTGTTGTTGCTTAAGCAGACCTGTCAAAATACCTTGAGTTGTTGATTTTCCAGCACCAGATGGGCCAAGAAAGCCAAAGGTTTCGCCTTTTTCAACTTCAAAACTAATATTTTTTACTGCTAGCTTATCATCATTACTGTACGAATGGGACAAATTTTTTACTGAAATCATAATGTTTTTCTCCTAGGTTTTAGCTTCTCAATTTGAGTTCAATTAATAAGGATCACTTTTATAGAAGGCTTCTTTATAAATGTCTAAATATGGTGTCAATTTATCCATTTCTTTTTAAGATTATTAGTTGCCAAAATAGTAGTCTTGTATTTTTGTAATTGGAGTTGCAACCTCATTTTTTGAAACAACCTCAACTCAGCATGGACTTCTAACCATAAGTGTATCATACCTTTTTTTAAATAGATTCTTTAAATATGAAGTTTATGTACAAATATAAAGAAGTTTTTAAGATTATAAATTTGAAATAAATATAAATTTCACGCTTAATAGAATGATATGAATATTTAAAAAAGTATTTTATTGGTGTTTAAAACAATTTAAAACGTTCGTTTTTTCAATAAGGGTTTAATATTATTTGATAAATATAGTTAACAATGGTATTGTTGAGTATGAATAATTAGATTCATTTAAAGAGTTTTATTTATACAATTCCCTTTTTATTGGATCTTTTTTTATATTAATATATTTTAATAAACTTCTTAATAGTAGTGTTTCTATTGATGGGGTTTTCTATGTCTAAAATACTATACTGAACCCCTAATTCTGGACAAGGATATTAGTTTGGTTGATTGATGATTACGTAAAAAAACGTTGGGTTACCAATCAATATATATCCTTATTATTTAGATTCACAAAGGAGTACAATCATATGAATATGCAAGATAAAAAACGGACCAAACGCAATCTAATTATCTTCACTGCTCTGGTTTTAGGACTAGTCGCTTTGATAGGTGTTATTGAGTCGCGCATAACTCCTAGCGATGCTCCGTCCCAAGCAGCAGGGCTAGGCCAATTATTGTGGCTTATCATACCAATGGTTGTTATGCTTGTGTTGCGCATCTTTGGGGGAGACGGGTGGAGTGATTTTGGTTTAAGAGTGAATTTTAAAGGCAATGGCTTTTGGTGGCTTGTCAGCTTTTTAGTATTTCCCATAGTTATAACCATTTCTGTGTTGATTGGTATATTGTTGGGTGGCATAGTTCTAGACATTAATATGGCATCTGTTTTTTTAGCCGCTCTTTTACCGGCTCTTATTGCGGCTATGATTAAGAATATCTTCGAAGAGTTTGCCTGGCGTGGCTATCTTGCCCCGAAAGTGTATTCGCTCGATATGAATATCTGGCTTTCCCATACTCTCGTTGGGCTCATCTGGGGTGCCTGGCACTTACCATTTGTCTTTATCTTCTGGCCATATCTCACTGCGAACATGTTGTGGTATTTCGTTCCGCTTTTATTGGTGGGCACTATTAGCCAGAGTGTTGTTTATGGCGAAATCCGTCTGGCAACTAACTCCGTGCTGCCATCTTGGGTTATGCACACGATTGGAAATGCCATCGGAAACACTCTAATTCTTAGTGGATTTATCCAACTTAGTTCTGGCAAGGAATTGCTTTTCTCTCCTGGTGCAGAAAGCATAGTTAGCATTATCTTGATGTTTGCCGTCGGATGCTGGCTCCATAAACGACGTAAGAATATTGGCTAACTTCAGGGATGATTATAAGTGTTCTCAATAGGAAAAAATGGGGAAGAAGCTAGACTACGAACCAGTTAAAAAAAATTCTTATGTCAATTTTGCATAGGTAGTTTTTTAATATAACGTCGTGCCATGTAGAAGGATAATGGACCTATTAAAAGAAGTGAGATTGCAAGCGCTATAAATATTCCCTGGATACCAAACAACCTTGAACCGAAGAAGGCCATTGGTATATAAAGTACAAACATTTGAATAAGGCTTATAAATGCGGCTTGAATGGGTTTTCCAGTAACTGAGAGGCTGGTTGTGGAAAGATCCATCAAACTTCTAAAGAAATAAGCCAAGGGAACAATACTTAAATATATTGTAACAACCTCAATTACTTTTTCATTATCATTGAACAGTCCCCCAAGAAAACCACCGCTGAGTAGAAGTATGATATAAATCGAGATGCCGTAGAATAGTGAGAAAATACCACTGATTTTAAGAGCATTCAGTACTCGATTTTTTTTACCAGCACCAAGATTTTGCCCGATAAATACAGGGATTATCGAACTCAGTGCCATTACCGGCATGAGAGCAAACATCTCAAGTCTTCCGGCTACCCCGAATCCAGCTACCGATTCACGCCCATATGAGGCTATAAAGCGAGTGATGATAGCTGCTCCTAAGGGAATAGTCATCTTTGCAAGCATATTCGGTATAGCTACGAATGACAGTTCCTTCCAGACCTCTATTGCTTTAGAGGGATTTACAAAGGATATAATCTTTTCACGCTTTATCAAAACCCACAGGGATACTATGAAGGTTAGACCCCTGGCTATAACTGTGGCAATTGCAGCCCCCTGGACACCTAGCTCAGGAAAAGGGCCAATTCCAAAAATTAATAGTGGATCAAGAATTGTATTTGTAATAGCTGCAACTAGCATAACTATCGAAGGTATTTTGGTATCTCCAAGACCTCTTATTGCAGCATTGCCTACCATGGGAAGGACAACAAATATAGCTCCAAAATACCAGATTCTCATATATTCTTTGATGACAGGCAGAGTCAAATCATCGGCGCCAAGTGCTCTAAAGAGCGGCTCAATAGTCAACTGACCAAGTATTACAACGAGGGCAACAATCAACAGGGAAAGGACAAGGCCCCAGCTTATTATATTTTTTAGCTTTTTTCTGTCGTTTCCTCCTGCTGCTTTTGATACAGCCGCAGTCATTCCCATTCCTAGTCCATGAGAAACACTGCTTACTATGAGAATAACAGGAAAGGTGAAAGAAAGAGCTGCAAGTTCAACTGTTCCCAGTTGGCCCACAAAGAAGGTATCCATTATATTGAAGATACTCATTCCTATAATTCCGAGCATCATAGGAGCTGCAAGGCGAAACAATACCGTTGTTTCTTTATTATTTGTGATCATAGTTGTTCTATCAGTCATTATTATTCCTTTTCTTTCACTTCATGAAGTATGTTTTTCAGCATTATATCGAGCAGTTCCAAAGATTGATTGCATTCTTCAGTACTCATACCCCTTTGAAGAATATTTCTTGTTCCTTTCAGAACCGTTTTAATTTCAGGAAGGATAGCCTTACCTTTATCAGTCAGATAAAGATTATTGAATCTTTTATCCTTTATATTCTGTTTTTGGGCGATGTATTCTAGTTTTGTGAGCTTGCCTATGGCCTTCGCTGTTGTTGCTTTATCGATGGCAAGGATGTCACTTAAATCTTTCTGATTTATTCCTTCATTCCTTGCAATATGTATGAAAAACAAATATTGACCACTTCCAAATCCAATATTAGAAAATTGATTATTCAGATAAATCTGAATATGACGGTAGATTGATGATATATAATAACCATGTGATTCTGACATTTTTGACCTCTGTTTATAGCTTCTTGTTAAAATAATAAATGAAAAAGGGGCTTGGAATTAGCAATATGGCTAAATATACAATAAGCCCTAAAACATTACCTGACTTCATTTTGATAGAAAACATTACAAATACAGCTTCAGCCTTGAGAGTGAATCTTGTAATATAAATTGTTATTTAAAATAGTAGTATAATAGTATGCTATTGCAACTATTTATCCTAATATAGTAGGTTATTGCAACTATGTCAAGATGTCATTACTCATTTTCTAGTTTTAGTGGCTAATATGTAGCCCTGTTTTAGGGAAATGAAAAGTCACTGAATTTGACTTTTTTAGTACTTTTAGATAAATTACTTGCTTTCTTGAATCTAAAGGGTTTAAACATAAAAAAAGGCACTCTATAAGAGTGTCTTTTATGGGCCCACCAGGACTTGAACCTGGGACCCACGGATTATGAGTCCGTTGCTCTAACCAACTGAGCTATAGGCCCGAAAATGCAACTTGATAAACTATTTCAAATAAGTTTTTCCTTAGCTACAAAGGTGAAATTATCATATTTTATCACAAGTGTCAATAAGAAATCAGAGGCTTTTTGTTTCTGACTTTGATTGAAAACACCTTTAATAACCTAACTTTGAATTGTATTTTTAATTGATAATAAATAATTTAATATATTCAATAAAGTTAAATACTTTTACCTTTAATATAAATGGTAATAATAGTTGTTATTAAAGGTTATTTAATAAATCTTTTAGTTGTCATTTGGTTATTGATAATCGCATACAACATAAGGGAAAAGCATCGGGTTCTCTATGCGGCGGGGTAAAATAGATACGCCTTCAGGATATAGTGGAGACAAGAGAAGAAAAACAACTGTGGGTTAATTCAGAAAAGTTTAATATTATTACTGCCGAAAGTTGGGAGTATCCAACACTGTTTTATTTCTGAAAAATAAATAAAGAGAGAAATCTTACCACTCAGTAATCCCATTGTGAGAGAACTGAGCAATACGATAAGACACTATCCTTTCACACCACTTGCCATAATGCTTTTTAGGTAATATTTCTGCATAGCAATAAACACAAGAACTGGAGGAAGGATTGTAATTGCTGCACCTGCTAGAATAAGGTTCAACTTATCTACGGAGCGTCCCTGTAATTGGTTCAGCGCTATTGTGAGAACCATATTATCACTTCCTATTTTTATAATAATTAAAGGCCAAAGGAATGAATTCCATGCATAGAGGAACGAAAATGTAGCTAACGTTGCTATTCCAGGCATAATTGCCGGAATGAAAATTTTTCGTAACATAAGAATTCTTGAAGCACCGTCAATAAGAGCAGCCTCTTCAATTTCCATAGGAATAGTTAGAAAAAACTGACGCATAAGAAATGTTCCATATACAGTGAAAATCCAAGGAACAACAAGAGCGGTGGCTGTATTAGCCCAGCTTAAAGCTTGCATGACTTGATATAAAGGAATGATCAGAACAACAAACGGAATCATATACGTTCCTAGATATAAAAGAAAAAGTTTGTCTCTCCCTGGAAATCTTAGTCGCGCAAATGCATATCCCCCCAGGATACTGGTAAGGATCTGACCAATGACAACAAGTATAGTTATAAGAGTTGTATTGACTAGGCTTTTGTAGAGACCTTGAAGTTCAAAAACTTCTGTATAGTTTTCGGGATGAGCTGAGAGCTTTTCAACTGGTTCAGCTAACCTGGCATTTGCATACATCTCTTCTTCTAAATCCATAGGATTTACAAACTTTCCAACTGCCGTTTGCGAAATCTGTATCATCGGAATGATAGTTCCGTTTATTTCGACATTCCAGAGGCCGACTTCTTCACCTTCATATTTGATTTTTTCTTGATCATCGAAATATCCCCCTCTAGGAATTACCTCAGATGAAAATTTTTCATATTCTATGTCGGAATTATTAGGATCAGCATATATACTTGTTCTGATATTTTTCTTTACTAATGCAAATTCTTTTTTTTCTGTTTCTCCTTCTGCCGTTAGGTAGAATAAGGGAAGATCATCTTTATATCCATCTATAGATATTGTTTTTTGATCTCTAGGTAACAGTCTTGGTGGAAAACGAAAAGTATCAACTGGAGTTTTTAGCGATGATGTTATCATATAGGTAAATGGAAATAACATAAAATAAGCAACAACTGTTAGTACTATATAAATAATTATATTTCTTATTTTTAATTTTGTTTTAATTTTCAAAACGCACTCCTCTTAATATAAATCTTCAGCTGATTTTTGATGTCGATACTGAAAAAACGTAACCATGAAAATCATAAGGAATAAAACCCAGGCTGTTGCGGAAGCATATCCCTGTCTAAATAGTTCAAATCCATTTTGATACAGATAGAAAACTACGGATAATGTAGCATTGTTAATTGTTTCCGGATTACTGGTTGCAATATACACCTGCTCAAACAATTGAAGGGCCTTTATGGAACTGGTTGCTACAACAAAAAAGGTAGTTGGAGCCAACATAGGAATTGTAATTTTAAAAAACCTCTTTACTGGTCCCGCTCCATCAATCATACTTGCTTCATACAGAGTTTTGGGAATATTTTGCAAACCTGCAAGATACAGAACTGTATTAAATCCGACGGTCTGCCACACTGCCATTATGGCAATGGCAAACATTGCAACATGGGGATTACTTAACCAGTAGACGTTGTCCCAGACAATATCATTAATCAAAAATATATTCAGAAAATCAACAACATTTGATAATCCATAATTTATAAAACCAATAACACCGTGATATAACCACTTCCAGATAAGAGCAACTCCTACGATTGCTGCAATGGAAGGGATAAAAAAGATTACTCTGAAAATTTTCATTCCCGGAATATCACTATTGAGAACATTGGCGAGAACAAGAGCTAGTATTACGCTCAATGGAACTGACATTAGTGCAAAGGTTACTGTATTCTTGAGAGCAATCCAGAAAAGCTGATCTTTAGCTCCGATTAAAATCCATTTACCAAAAATAGAAAACCTGCTTAATTCAGTAAAAATTGAACCATCCATTACCTGATTGAGAGGCTGACTACTGGAAGAAAGTCCTGCAATTGATAAAGTGAAAATTTTCAGGTAATTACCTAATCCTATGAATTGTGGTGGATCTGGGCTCAATACATCCCAATGAAAGAAACTCATAAAAAACGATAACAGCAGTGGTCCTGCAAAGAATAAAAGAAATCCAAGAAGATTTGGTGTGATAAAAAGAAAACCAGCTATTGCTTCTGACTGTTTGGCTGTTGTTAATGAGTCCTTCTGGAAGGGCTCTGAGTTTAATATAAAAGAAGTCATTCCAAACAGGATAGTTCCTAAAAAGAATCCGATGGAAATAGAATTATTCAGGTTCAAGAATACACGGAAAAAAATAGGTAGCAACTTTATCTGAACAACAAATATTATGGAAATTATTCCAAGAATTGAGTTTGTTATTATTTTGTATACTCGGTTCTCTGAATCCTTAAAAAATCTTGATTTTATTCTATTATTTAAAAGAAATGCAATCATAAGGATTATAAAAGTAAAAAATCCTTTTTCGAAAGTAACAGCAAGGTCATCAATAATCAGAAAAAATCCTAGACTTTGGACAGAACCAATTAAACAAATAAGGAATGTTACATAATTTACACCCAGAGCCCAAAGTCTGGCATTTTTTTTATTTTTGAGCATTTGAAATCCTGAAATCACAGATGCAATTCCAACAACGGATAAAATTGATACAGAAATAATTTTAAACAACTGGCTCTGAGAAGGATTCAGTGATATTGCTACAGCAATAACGAAGGAAGTAAAGGTTATAATGAAATTCCAGAAGGTTAGAATTAAATTAAAACTTCGAATATTATTTTTTATGAATGAGTTCACATTTACTCCTGTATAGAAAAATAAAAAATTGTTCAGAGTGACAAGCTGCAACAACTATGTACAGTTACAGATTTTCATCCTGACCCTTAATCAATTCATTAAGTTAAAGATAAAAAACGAATCAGGAAAAACTCCTGATCCGTTTCTTAGATTATAATTTATTCAAATGTCTTATCAAGTTCATCTTGAATTTTGGCAGCAAATTGTTCAATTGTTATTTGGTTATTAAAATATGCTGAAACATTAGCTCCAAGAACTGAATCAAATTCAGGCCAGCTACCTGTCCATAATGGACCTTCTGCAACAGGGTTGTCAGCAAGACCGTTTAAGAAAGCCTGATTATTTTCTGGAGGAGTCAAGTCTAAGAAAGCATCTAAAGCGTCTTGACTTTTGCGACTTGGAATATTAGCACCTGCAGCAGCAACCATAGCTTGAACTTCAGCTGAAGTTAGTTTCTCAAGAAGTTTAAAAGTTGCTTCAGGATATTTTGTATCCTTATTTACAACATATGCACCCCAGAATAACCAGTTTCTAGATGAACCGGAAGGTCCTTTAGGTAGTTCAACAACATCCCAATCAAAATCTACACCAGATCTTAAGCCAGGAGTTTGCCATCTACCATTCTGGAACATACCTAATTTACCTGCACGGAATGGAGGTTGAGGATCTTCACCAAATGGAAGAGCATTACCAGATTCATAGAATGCTTTCTCAAATTCAAGTCCAGCTAGAGAACCTTCTGTGTGCATCATTGAGGCTGTTCTATCTTCATTATAGAATCCACCACCACCAGCGTGTGGCCATACACCATAATGTCCCCACCATGAAAGTTGTCCATAACCATATATATCATCACCAAGATTAGAAACTGCTTCTATAACTTGATTAAAGGTATCCCAATTCCAGTTACCTTGCTTAGCAAGTTCTCGTGGATCTGGAGCTCCTGCTTCTGCTAATAAATCTAGATTTATATAATAAACAAAAGTAGATACATCTCTAGGTAATCCCCAGAATGCATCATCAGTTTTTCCAGTTTTTGGATTGTAAGTTAAGTGATACATAGGACCAGGATAAAAATCATCTTTATTAAGATCAGATTTATCTGCTATATCTTTCAT
>Ga0307990_1003380_pt1 | contig 12194 bp, 10 predicted proteins | sample EllFjometagen129_FD_203168 | JGI IMG/M metagenome (GOLD analysis project Ga0307990, IMG submission 203168) | Marine microbial communities from Ellis Fjord, Antarctic Ocean - #129 | ecosystem: Environmental > Aquatic > Marine > Unclassified | place: Southern Ocean | collected 2014-10-08
TGCTGTTCTGCCTGGCCAGCGGAGATTTCGACCTCTCGGTCGGCTCGGTTGTCGCCATGAGCGGCGTGCTGGCGGCGGTGGTCACCAATTGGACCGGCAGCGTGATGCTGGGCATCCTGGCCGGTGCTGCCGCCGGGGCCCTGGTCGGACTGGCAAACGGCTTCGTAATAGCGATTCTTGGGATCAATGCCCTGATAACCACGCTGGCGACGATGCAGATCGTTCGAGGCCTCTCATACCTCGCCTCGAACGGAAAGGCCGTCGGGGTCGCCAATGACGCGTTCTACACGTTGGGCAACTCTAACGGCCGCATGATTCCATGGCTGGCCTGGCTGGGCGATACCGGCGAGTTCGGCTACTGGTTGCTGGGACTGACTTCCCCCATCTGGATCATGATCGTATGCTTCCTGATCTTCGGTATACTCCTGAAGAAGACTGTCTTCGGAAGAAACACCCTGGCCATCGGCGGAAACAGTGAAGCAGCCTTCCTGGCAGGCATCCCGGTAAGGTTCACCAAGATCGTCATCTTTACCCTCCAGGGCCTTATGTCCGGTTTCGCTGGCGTGATCCTCGCGGCCAGGATGACCAGCGGCCAACCCACCTCAGCACAGGGACTCGAACTCAAGGTCATAAGCGCCTGCGTGCTGGGCGGAGTCTCGCTGACCGGCGGCCTGGGTTCCATGACCGGTGTGGTCATGGGTGTGCTCATACTGGGCATCGCCGAAAACGCCATGAACCTCCTCAACATACCACCGTTCTGGCAGTACGTGGCCCTCGGCGCTATCCTCCTGACAGCCGTCCTGCTGGACAGGCTCAAACGGAGAAGCAACTCGTAACATTCGATATTCGCGACGCCCGAGACGATAATCGTCAGTCCTTCTCGTATGCGAGCAGGACCACGCCTAGGTCCTTCTCGGTCTGCTGAAGCCGGCCAATCTTCTCCGGCGGCAGGTCTGCCAGCGGATAGCGGGGCTGGAGCGCCACCACACACACGCCGAGTTCTTCTTCCAACTCGTGGAGTTTGTCCACGTGCTGAACGTCCAGGTCGGCTACTTCCATCCTGCGTGCCGTCATGTTGTTTCTCCCGTTGCGGAACAATCGGAACAATCGAAGTGGTCCGCCCAATTGTATGCAGGCCGCACCAAGAGGGCCAACCAGCAGTCCGCCCGCCGGAAAGCTCCCCAGCCGAGTTGGAAGCACGCTTGCCGATCTTGCGGTTTGTGATAAGCTTGTTGGAAAGGTCGAGGCTTCCGGCGCTCCGGTCTCACCCGGAGCCATCCGGGGAACCCCGGTTTGGACCGCAGGCCACGTCAATCTGGAGCAAGACATGAAACGACGGGATTTTCTCAGATGCGTAGCCGTTGGGTGCGCTTCGGGTGCCATGTTGAAAAAAGGCCTGGCTGCGAACAAGCCGAAGTCGTCCCAGCCCAATGTACTGGTGATCCATACCGACGAGCATCGCATCGAGTGTCTTGGGGCCTACGGTAACAAGCAGGTCAAGACGCCGCACATCGACGCGCTGGCTGCCGACGGGGTTCGCTACGACAATAGCTTCTGTACGTATCCCGTCTGCACACCCTCACGCTACTCGCTGATTACCGGGCTGTACATCCATGAGCATCGTGGCTACAACAACCACTGCACCCTGCCATCCGGCACGGTTACCTTCCCCGCACTGCTGGCCGGGGCGGGCTATTGGACCAAGGCTGTCGGCAAGATGCACTACACGCCGACTTACCAGGACGTGGGGTTTGCCGAGATGGAGTTGTCCGAGCAGAACGGCCCGGGACGGTGGGATGATGACTACCATCGATACCTCCGCGATAGGGGACTGGTCGACTTCAACGACCTCGAGGACCAAGTCAACGAGTATCGCAAGACCGCCCCGCAGAGCTACCGCGACAACTGGGGAGCGCGCGTGTCGAATCTGCCCGATGCGCACCACTCGACTACGTGGGTGGGCGATAGGGCGGTTGAGACGGTCGAAACCTGGATCGCGGACAAGCCGAACCTGCTGATGGTCGGCTTCGTCAAGCCGCACCATCCCTTCGACCCGCCGAAGAAGTGGGCCGACATGTACGATGCGGATAAGGTGGACATCCTACCCGGATGGACCGAGAAATGCCTCGATCGCGACCTGGCGTTCAATCGTGGCTTCTTCCCGCACGAGAAACTGCATCCCGCGATCATGCGGAAGATCACGGCCACGTATTACGCCGCCATCACGCAAATCGATCACCATGTCGGACGGATGATCGACGTGCTCAAACGCAAGGGCCTCTACGACAGCACGATGATCATCTTCACCTCCGACCACGGCGATTACATGGGCTACCACCACATGGTGCTCAAGGGCAATTATCCTTACGATCCGACGATAAAGGTGCCGTTGATCGTCAAATATCCCGGTAGCAAGGCGCGCGGGACGTCGACCGATGCGCTGGTCAGCAACGTGGATGTGGCGCCGACCGTCCTGGCTGCCTGCGGAGTGAAACCGGGCGCGAAAATGTCGGGCCTCGATCTGGCAGACAATCCTGGCGGGCGAGATATCGTGTTCGCCGAATCCTCCGCCGGCCGGCTGATAGTGGCTCGGACGAAGACTCGCAAGCTGATTCTCTCTGCGGCCAGGCCCCCAGGCCGCAAGGGCAGAAGGCGCTCGGCGGGCGAGAGTATGCTGTTTGACCTCGAGAAGGACCCGTTTGAATTGACCAACCTGTACGACGCCCCGGCGTATCAGCGCGACGTCCGGGCGCTTACCAAGGCGGCCAGGACATGGGGTCCCAAGGACGGTCCCCCGAAACCCTACCTCAACGAGAACGCCCCGGTGATCAAGCAGCCCAACGTCCTCGGACCCGACCACGGACATCGGCAGGCGATGATCGATTATTGTCGGAGGATGATGGCCAAGACCAAGGCTGAGACTGAGTAGAGCGGCGTTGCCTGGCCGTCCCGACTGACAGGCCGGTCCGCTTGGCCCGTGGTTGGTCCATCACAGCAGCGGGCTCAGCAGTCGGGCAACCCGCTGGCCGAAGGTGCGGAGTTTCGGCCTGGCCTGGAATTGGCGGCGGGTCAGGCGATGCGAGTGGCTACGGTAGCGGCGCTGCTGGGTGCGGAGACGCTCGGTAACGTCCGCGCCGTAACAGACCAGGTTGATCTCAAAGTTCAGAGCGAACGAACGAATGTCGAAGTTGCTTGAACCGATTAGGGCTATCTTGTCGTCGATGCTCACCGTCTTGGCGTGAAGAATGCCCTTCTCGTAAAGGTATATCCGCGCCCCCACGCGGAACAGGTCCTCGTGGTATGCCCGCGAGGCCGCACACACCAGCCAGTGGTCGCTCTTTCGAGGCAGGATCACCTCGACGATAACGCCACGAAGCACTGCCGTCTGGAGCGCCTGAAGTGTCGCCTCGTCTGGAATGAAATATGGCGTGGTGATAGTCACCCGCTCCTGCGCCGCGTGAATTGCAGCCACCACCAGGCGCTGGTAGTTCGCCGTTGGATAATTTGGCCCGCTGGGCAGCGCCTGGATGAGCATCGACCCGCACGGCTTGGGTTCGGGCATGACGTCGTCGATGTTCGGCATCTGCCCGACGTTGAACTGCCAGTCTGCCATGAACACCGTCTGAAGAGCCATGACTACGGGCCCCTGTACGCGGACCATCAGGTCTGAGAAGACCAGGTTCTTGTAGCCGTAAGTCTCGTCGATGATGTTCTGCGAGCCGGTCCATGCAGTCCGTCCGTCGATGACGGCCAGCTTGCGGTGATTTCGCATGTCAAGTCGAGCCAGCCTGCGACGGAAGATTCCCACGTGCAGGGCCTCGTGAATCTCGACTCCCTTGTCGGCCAGTTCCGGCGCGAGCTTCTTGAACAGCGCCCGCGAACCGACGGCGTCGGCCAGCACGCGGCATTTGACGCCCCGCCTGGCCGCGCGAATCAACGCCTCGGCGATCCGCCTGCCTGAGGCGTCCGGCTCGAATATGTAGAACAGAAGATGAACGTGTTGCTCGGCTGAGTCGATGTCCGCGGCGAGGCGGTCGATAACATCCGATGTGTTTGTGACGATTTTCAGATCGTTGCCGCCCAGGATGGGTATGTGGCTGAGCTTCTGCGCCAGGGCGACCGCAGCCGTGGCGACCGGACCGGGCAGGGGCCGCTCAACGTGCGATAACTTCTCCAGTTTGCCCGTGACGTCGCGAAGCCTCTCCAGCATCCGTGCGTGCTGCCGGCTTCGGCGACGAGTCAGCCGGTGCCGGCCTATCAGCGCGTACAGCACAATGCCCGCCCATGGCAGGAAGAAGATAATCAGCAGCCAGGCCATTGCCGCAGCCGGACGACGGCGCCGCAGCACCACGCCCAGCATGACGAGGCGAATGACCCACTCGGCCAGCCAGATTCCCAGTGACCAACTCAAACTGTTAATCTCCCATTCCTTACCCCACGAAGTGTCCGCGTGCCAACGCTGCCAATTAAACCCCCCGACGCCCCGACACGCAAGCGCGATCAAACCGATTCGACGCGAACTGTTTCTGTCGGGACGGGTTTGATAGTATGCTTGCTTGCCGTCGGGCGGCGATGGGCATTGGGCTTCGAATCGCCGTCCGGCAGGATTAACGAAAGAAGGAGACGAACCATGCTCGATGGAAAATACTCCCTGCCGACACGTTGGGTTTGTTCGGCGGGGCTTTGCTTGATGATGATTGCGGCGGCGGGGTGCGTCGAGTCGACCGGGGTTCTGGATGCAAACGGCGCTGGTGCCCGCGCGACGACCAGGCCGGTGTTCGAGGAGGGTAAGTTCTTCCCGATCTTCGACGGCAAGACGCTCGCCAATTGGAAGGTCGTCAAGTTCGGCGGGGAGGGCAAGGTGTGGGTCAAGGACGGCCTGCTGCACGTTGGCATGGGCGAGGGTTGCACGGGTCTGACGTGGAAGGGGCCGATCCTCCGCGAGGACTACGAGTTGTCGCTGGAGGCCAAGCGTGTCGATGGCAGCGACTTTTTCTGCGGGCTGACGTTCCCGGTCGGCAAGGAACCGGTATCACTGGTCCTCGGTGGCTGGGGCGGGGACCTCGTAGGCCTGTCGTGCGTCGACGGCTACGACGCGTCGGAAAACTCCTCCACGTGCGTCATGGCGTTCAAGGAGAACCGCTGGTACGACATCCGCGTGAAGGTCGTGTCGGATCGCATCGTGTGCTTCGTGGATGACAAGGAGATCGTCAACATCGAACGCGAGGGCCGGAAGTTCTCCGTCCGCTGGGAGGTTGAACAGAGCGTGCCGCTTGGCATAGCGACGTTCAAGACTCACGGCGCGATGCGAAACATCCGCCTCCGCAAACTTATCGACGCCGAAAAATAGCGAGAAGAACCATGCAGGCAAACAACCCGGCCATGGGGCCTATCGGCGCGTTGATGGCGGATCCAGATATCACGGAGATCATGATAAACGGATCGGAGCAGATATACGTCGAGCGGGCTGGCCGGATGGAACTGTCCGGCGTCCGGTTCGACGATGTAGACGACCTTCGCCGTCTCATTGAGGTGCTGCTCAGGCCGACCGGGCGGGCGGTCTCCAGCGCGACGCCCTACGCCGACTTCCGCCTGGCAGACGGCTCGCGCGGAAACGTGGTCATTCCCCCGATTGCGCTGAACGGCCCCGTGGTCACCATTCGCAAGTTCACCAAGACGCTCACCGACGTCAGTGACCTGATCGCGGCAGGGACGCTCAGCCCGCAGATGGCGCAACTACTCGGCGCTGCCGTTGCTGCCAGGGCGAACATCATCTTCTCGGGCGCGACCGGCACGGGCAAGACGACGACGCTGGGGATTCTCAGCCGGCACATTCCGGAAAGCGAGCGGATCATCACCATCGAGGACACCGCCGAGCTGAACCTCCAGCAAAAGCACGTTGTGCGTATGGAGTGCCGCCGAGCCAACCTGGAGGGACGCGGCGAGGTGACGCTGTCCGAGCTGGTGCGCAACTGCCTGCGGATGCGACCCACGCGGATCATCGTCGGCGAGATCCGCGGTGCCGAGGCCGTGGATATGCTCCAGGCTATCTCCAGCGGCCATGAGGGCTGCCTGGCCGTGCTGCACGCGAGTAGCCCCGTCGACGCGATGTCGCGCCTGGAAATGATGTCGCTGTCCCGCGGACTCATGCTTCCTCTATGGGCAATTCACAAACAGATCGCCGGGGCTATCGACTTGGTCGTCCAGCACGACCTGCTCACCGATGGCACGCGGAAGATAACCCGAATCACCGAACTGGCCGGCGTCGATGGCGACCGGATCGGCCTAAACGATCTGTTTACCTACCAGCGTCAGGGTGCCGACCAGCTAGGCCGTGAAATTGGCAAGTGGACATGCAGCGGCAAGCGCCCGCGATTCGCCAGCAAATGCGAAAAACGCGGCGTAGACCTCCCCGCCGAAGCGTACGCGCCGACGGCTCAGTGACGCGATGGTTGTACATAGCCTATAAACTCGCCCCCTCGTTGGCGAAAGCTTCATGCGAGCAGGTGCTGATTTCCTGACATACGCTTGCCACCAAGGAGTTCGTTCGATGCGTAAGAATAACCGCCCATCAGTGTCCGCCAGTAGAAGGCAGTTCCTCCGCAAGGCAGTCGGTGGAGTTGTCGGGATCGCCGCGGCGCCTTACGTTCTTACTTCCCAAGCACTCGGCGCGGGCGCGGTCCCGCCGGCCAGCGAGCGGATCACTGTCGGCATGATCGGCATGGGCAGGCAGGCTCGGTACTCGAACCTCAAGACGTTCCTGAACGAACCCGACGCCAAAGTCCTGGCCGTCTGCGACGTCGATTCGTGGCGGCTGGGCCGGGCCAAGAGCGACGTCGAGACCTTCTACTCCCGCAAGGCCGGCGCGGCCGCGGCCACTAGGTGCGACGCTTACGCTGACTTCCGCGACCTGCTTGCCCGGGACGATATCGACGCGGTGATGATCTCCACGCCCGATCACTGGCACGTGCCCATGGCCATCGCGGCCGCGAGGGCCGGCAAGGACATCTGCTGCGAGAAGCCGCTCACACGAAACATCGCCGAGGGCCGGGCACTTGCGGATGCCGTGGCTCGCGAGGGACGCATATTCCGAACGGACAGCGAGTTTCGTTCGCTATCGCAATTCCACCGGGCGTGTGAGTTGGTGCTCAACGGCCGGATTGGCAGGCTTCACACGATCCGCTGCGAAGTGCCCCGCAGCGACGTGGCGTGTCCCTTGCAGCCAACAATGCCCATCCCTGCCGACCTGGACTACGACCTATGGCTGGGGCCAGCCCCGTGGGCACCCTACACGACCAAACGCGTCCATCCGGTGCATAGCTACTCCCGTCCCGGCTGGATGCGCTGCCGCGACTACTGCGACGGGATTATAACCAACTGGGGCACGCACCTGATCGATATCGCCCAGTGGGGCAACGGGACCGACCGCACCGGGCCGGTCGAAGTCGAGGGCCGGGGCACGTATCCCTCCGACGGTCTGTGGGATGTGCTTCTGGATTTCGAATACACCTGCCGCTACGAAAACGGCGTGAAGCTGCATTGCGTCATGGGCGGGGCTTTCACGCAGTTCGAAGGTGATGAAGGCTGGGTGCGGGCGACGTTCGGCGGGCGGGGATTTTCCGCCAGCAGCCCCGCCATCGCCAAATCACCGCTGGGCTCGGCGGCGATTCGCCTGCCGCTCAAGGGTGAAAAGCGAGACTTCCTCGATTCGGTCAAGACCCGCCAGGCAACACTCGCCGACGCCGAGGTGGGCCATCGCACCAACTCGCTCTGCCACCTCGGCCACATCGCCATCCAGGTAGGCCGAAAACTCCGCTGGGACCCCGCGGCTGAGCGATTCGACAACGATGCCGCCAATCGCTACCTGGCCGGCTCGCCACGGGAGCCATGGACGGTGTGACGACGCATGCCGGATGGGCCAGGCAAGCGGTGTCTACGGCGAGATGCTCCGCCTTGGTCAGAGACCTCGGCCATACCTTGTGGGCGACATCCGTCGCCACGGGCGAGATGACCCGCGACAGCGACGTTCGTTGAGTCGGCGTGGCGGGGCGGGGGAGAGGGGCCGGCTGATGATTTTATACAGGTTAGCCTCTCAGGCCCGGAGGGCCGGCAGCATTTGGCCGGGGATGACCGTAGGGAACCCCCGGAACAGGAGCACGAAAAATAGGAGCCGGAGGGGCGACAAAGGCTGGATATGTCCCACACATAAGGGCGTGAAGGGCTCTGTCGCCCCGTCGGGGCTCTTGTGTATGAGGGGCTGAACACCGGGCTTTTTAGCATTCGCCCCCGGCCAAATGCTATCGGCCCTTTGGGGCCTTGCTCAGAACTGATGCAGGAAGCGTTCGTCGCTTTCGTATAGCAGGCGGATGTCGGGGATGTGGTGTTTGCGCATGATCAGCCGCTCGATGCCGAGTCCGAAGGCGAAGCCGGTATACTTTTCGGTGTCGTAGCCGACGCCGTCGAGGACGTTGGGATCGACCATGCCACAGCCTCCCACTTCCACCCAGTATTTCGTGCCATCAGGGCGGTTGAACTCGATGTCCACCTCGGCGGAGGGTTCGGTGAAGGGGAAGAAACTCGGGCGGAAGCACGTGACGATGTCGCTGCCGAAGTACGTCTTGCAGAACTGGTCGAGGCAGGTCTTGAGGTCGGCCATCGTGACGCCTTCATCCACGTATAGCCCTTCGACCTGGTGGAACATGAACGAGTGCGTCGCATCGACGGTGTCTGGCCTGTAGACGCGCCCGGGGGAGATTATCCTGACGGGCGGGTCGGTGTTTTCCATCGTGCGAATCTGAACGGTGGAGGTCTGGCTGCGGAGCATGACCGATGGGTTGATGTAGAAGTTGTCCAAGGGGTCGCGTGCGGGGTGCGACAGGGGGATGTTCAGCGCCTCGAAGTTGTGCCGATCATCCTCGACCTCCGGTCCGGTCGCGACGGCGAAGCCCATTCGGGCGAAGATCTCGCAGATTTCATTGATCGTCTGCGTGATGATGTGGGTATGGCCGATGCGACATTGCTTGCCAGGCAGGGTGATGTCCATGGCTGGGGCATTGGCTGTTTTCGTCGATCCGCCAGCGGAGATTCTCGCCCGGTGTCGCTCGAACGCGTCGGTCAGGGCGTTCTTGAGTTCGTTTGCGGCCTGGCCTGCGGCTCGTTTTTGTTCTTTCGGGACTTCCTTGAGTCGCCCCATGGCAGCCTTGACGACGCCCTTGGTGCCGAGATACTTGATCCGCCATTGCTCAAGCGCATCAGTCTGGGCCGCAGCATGGAGTTTTTCCAGGCCCTGGGCGAGGATTTGTTGAATATCTTCCAAGAGCGGCATTGCGCGTCTCTGCTTTTATGCGGATCAGGCCTTATCGGCGTCTCGGGCGGCGAGGGCAATCTCGAAGACCTTGTCGAAGGCTGCGGGATCGTCGATGGCGAGTTGGCTCAGGATCTTGCGGTTCAGGTCGATATCGGCCAGGAACAGGCCGTTGACGAACTCGCTGTACTTTCGGCTTCGCTGAGCGCAGGCTGCGCTGATGCGGGTGATCCAGAGTTGGCGAAAGCTGCGTTTCTTGCGTTTGCGGTCGCGGGTGGCGTTTACGCCTGCCTTGTATAGCCACTGTTTGGCGGTTCGGTATCGCCTGGACCCGGCCCCGTAGAAGCCGCGGGCGGCCTTGAGAATCCTTTTGTGCTTGCGATGTCGCGCGACGGCGTTGCTGACTCTGGGCATGGTGCTCTCCTGTCGTTTTCTCTTGGCCGGTGGACTCCCGCTGACTTCCGGGATGTTTCGTTCCTGGCCCGCGCTGCCGATCGCCTTCGGCAGGAATCTCGCGGGTCAGGTGCGCCCCAAGGGGCTCCCACCTGAACCTGTTTTTCTGGCGGCGATTACAGGCCCAACATAGCCTTGGCGCACCGCGCGAATCGCGGTGACACCAGGCAACTCTTGCGCAGTTTACGCAGACGCTTGTTGGACTTGCGGCTCTTGAGATGGCCTGCGCCCGTGCGGTGTCTGAGCAACTTGCCACGGGCGGTAAGCTTTAGTCGCTTGGCCACCGATTTGTTTGTCTTCATCTTCGGCATATGTAAATACCCTTAAAGCGCGATCGCACATCGGTCAAAGATCGGCCATTTTAACAACTTAACTGGGCCTGTAAAGGGGCGATTGCGATTTGCTGCCCGAAAAAATGCGCCGATTGAGCCCCATGCGTACCGGGCACTGGCGACAGGCCGTGAAATACGGCCGCGAATCGGCTGGGTCATCCCGCCCGGCCGTCGCCGAGGGGCGTTTATGTCGTGCGATATGGGCTTCGCAGTGCGTTTCGGTTTGGTCAGCTCGGGTCTGTGGCGGGTTCTTGCGATGGCGCCGGCGCGGCAGCAGGGGCAGGTGCCGGGGCTGGCGCGGCAGCGGGGGCAGTTGCCGGGGCTGGCGCGGCGGCAGGGGCAGTCGCCGGAACTGGCGCGGCGGCAGGGGCAGGTGCCGGAGCTGGCGCGGCGGCGGGGGTAGGTGCCGGAACTGGCGCGGCAGGGGGGGCAGTCGCCGAAACTGGCGCGGCGGCAGGGGCAGGTGTCGGAGCTGTCGCGTCAGCGGGGGTAGGTGCCGGAGCTGTCGCGTCAGCGGGGGCAGGTGCCGGAACTGGCGCGGCAGGAGGGGCAGGTGCCGGGGCGGCCGGTTTGGATGCGGGCTTTGAGGCCTGCTTGGCCTGGGCCTTCTTGGCCGATTTGGCGGGCACCGCCTTCTTACCGGTCGAGGCGAGGGTCATCGTAAGTCGGCGACCTTCGAATCGGTACGACTGGTCTACCTTGCTGACGTCCGCGAGTGCCTCGGTGATGTGTTGGAAGACCTTTCGGCCCTCGTCGGTGTGAGCCAGTTCCCGCCCGCGGAAACGCAGCGAAAACTGCACGCGGTCGCCTCGCATAAGGAAGTCGCGAGCACGGTTGACCTTGATCATCAGGTCATGGTCGCCGATTTTGGGGGTTCGAATGCGGACCTCCTTGAGTTCGGTCTCATGCCTGTGGGCCTTGGCCTTTTGCTCTTTCTTTCGCTGCATGTACATCCATTTGCCGTAATCCATGATCCGGCAAACAGGTGGCTGTGATTGCGGCGCGACCTCGACGAGGTCTATACCCATGTCCTGGGCTCGCTGAAGGGCGTCCCGTATGTCCACTACGCCGAGCTGCTCATTGTCGTCCCCGATCAGTCGGACTTGCTGGACTCGGATTTGCCCATTGCGGCGAAGATTCTTGCTGATGGTATTATCTCCTAAAAATGTCTAATGCCCAATGCCCAATGCCCAATGCTAAACGATGAATGCCAGGAACCCAATGCCATAAATGCCAAAAAGGCGGGGCAATGTTCCTAGTTCCTGGTTTCTGATTCTGCTTATTTCTGATTTTCGGTCAGGGGCGAAACGTCTTCTGATGAAGGCGCGACGTCTTGGGGCAATGTTATCATAGCCTTTGCGCCCTTGGTGCGGATTTCTTCCGCGAGGCCTTCGATCAGGTCGGCCAGCGTTATCTCGCCGTGATCCCCGGCTGTGCGGTGACGAAGAGCCACGGTGCCGGCGTCGGCTTCTCTCTGGCCGACGACAACCATGTAAGGCACCTTCGCGATGGTCGCGCGGCGGATTTTTGCGCCGATCTTGTCGGCCGACTCGTCAAGTTCCACCCGAATGTCGGCCTGTTGCAGTTTTTCGACAACCTGCCGTGCGTAGTCGCTCAGCTTTTCGCTGACTGGCAGGACGGCTATCTGCACCGGCGAGAGCCACAGCGGGAACGCGCCGGCGAAGTGCTCTATAAGTATACCGATGAAACGCTCGGGCGAGCCGAGCGGCGCGCGGTGTACCATTACCGGACGGTGTGAGGTGTTGTCCGACCCATTATACTCCAAGTCGAATCGCTCAGGTAGGTTATAGTCCACCTGGATCGTGCCGAGCTGCCACTCGCGGCCGATGCAATCCTTGACGATAAAATCGATTTTGGGTCCGTAGAATGCTGCTTCGCCCTGTTCTTCGGCGGCGGTCATGCCCAGTTTGGCCACGACGTTGCGGATATTCTGCTCGGCACGGTCCCAGTGCTCGGGCGATCCGGTATACTTGGCGGAGTCCGGGTCGCGAAGGCCTATTCGCACGCGATATTCGGTCAGCCCCAGCGTTTCCAGGCAGCAGATGGTCAGGTCGACGCAGGATTCGATTTCCGCCTCGAGTTGA
>Ga0307990_1003381_pt1 | contig 12189 bp, 9 predicted proteins | sample EllFjometagen129_FD_203168 | JGI IMG/M metagenome (GOLD analysis project Ga0307990, IMG submission 203168) | Marine microbial communities from Ellis Fjord, Antarctic Ocean - #129 | ecosystem: Environmental > Aquatic > Marine > Unclassified | place: Southern Ocean | collected 2014-10-08
CACTTTGCTTTAAAGACGACATTCTGATACGATTAGATCGCGCCGAACAAACAAAAAAGGCCGAAGAAGAGTCCGAAAAGGCATCTCCTAAATTAACAGACAAATTTACTATCCAGATCGGCGCTTTCCAAAACAAGGAGTTTGCCCTTGAACTTGAGGAGGAACGCGCCCGCAACGGTTATGATTCACGGATACTCATCCTCAAGGGGAGAAATGAAGAAACCTGGCACTTGGTTAGAATAGGATTATTTTCAAACTCTGCAGAAGCAGGAGCGCTCATTTTATCCCTGAAAGAAAAAATGAACCTGAATACGATCACCAGACCTGCGGGAGCCTTCTAAAACCGGTGATTTTAGAATGAGTGACCAAAGGGGCAGATCGGATAGCGACAGATTTTGCAGAAATGACAGAGGCCGCCGATGCTCAAGACAGCCAGTTCATCAACGGTAATCGGATCGTTGGCAACAATGCGGGGCAGGAAGATATCGAGAGCGGCGATTTTAAAGAAGAGGGCCGCGGCTGGCACCACGCAGACCGTTTTTTGCCCAAGGTAACCAATGATAAAGTTATTACCGGGCTGAATCGGATTGCCCTCCTGTAGAAGTTTGATCCCAGCATTGCGCATGGCCTACAACACCACCAATGCCTTAAACGCCCACACCAGAAGCCACCAGCAATAATATCTTAAACTCCATGAATGACTGCACCAACACTGGCTTAAACAGCAATACTGCTTTAAACTCCATAGATACCGACAATCTAGATGACATAAACTACAACCATGCCAGAGGCATTAATGGCCGCGGCATGGTCACTCTCAAAAATACAATCGTCACTTACAATATCAACAACAACCTCAACGGAAATGAAATAATCGCGAATGACTGTTTGGGTGATTTTTTAACCATTGGCCTCAATATTATTGATGACCCCCATAGCACCTGTACCTTTACTGGAGATCCCATTCTCAAAGCCGACCCACTTATGGAAGCTCTGGCTGACAACGGCGGTCGCACTTTTACTCATGCCCTACCGGCCGACAGTCCGGCACTGGATCAAATTGACTGTATTCAGGAAAATACCAGAGGACTCCCCGGAACTATCTCAACCGACCAACGGGATGTCCCGCGACCACAAACACTAGACGAAGACTTTTCGATGGCACTGTAGTTTATTATGCTGAGTTCACCCTTTACGACAATCAACTCGGCGACGATACTGGCGACGAAGGTATCATCGTTGATCAAGGTGGGCCAGGCGAACCCGCTGAAGCAATTCCGACATTAAACGAGTGGGGCATGATTATATTCTCGATTCTGATCGTTTTAACCGGAATCTATTACCACAGAAAAAAACTTAGCTAAATTTGTGGTACAGCAAATTCACAACCTACGCTAATCTTGCAAAACTTGGCAAAGATATCAAATTCCTTACTATTCGAAGACGTGGGAATAAAATTGTTGAGGAACTGAATAAAAAATCATCCTCTTCTTGGAAGAAAGTAAGAGTTGCCATGGCCAATGGCACTCACGTAAACTTTTTTACGACACCATCAATCTTTGGCATTATGGCAGATGAGACACCCTTAACTACCTCCAGTACCGGCACTGATCTGGCTGTAGTCCCAGCGCAGAAGATCCGCATAGTTAGAACCATGGGCAAAGTGGCAGGAGAGACAGGTGACAACGTCGGTTCCCGGGGTAACCTCATTGCTCATGATATCGGGTACGGTTACCCGGCCAACCGGGGCGTCGATATTGTAAGTGGTATAATCGGCATATTCACCGGTGTCGGGAAGAACAATATCTGAAGGGTGGCGAATCCAGATACCATCTCCACCGTTGTCCACCTTATGCATATTACCGTGACAAGCACTACACAGGTTAGTGATGGTCGAACCCGCCGGCAAATGATTACCCATCCCACCCATACCATCGTGACAGTCCTGGCACAACGGTGCACGAGGAGTAGTTTTGCCATGATATTCGTTGTGATGACTACTGCTGGTATTCTGCCAGTCATCTACCTCCAGCCCAACAACTCCGTAGAGAAAACGATAGCTCTTACCAACTGTAGTCCCGTCAATAGTGCTGTCAACAGTATGATGAGCTCCGGCAATAGCTGCCATCGGGTCACCACGATGCAGACCATATTGAAAACCGTCTACTACAGAGGCCATTAAATCTAGGCCTGCGCCATGACAACCATAGAGCCCGGCGCAGCTAAAGTCTTCGACTTTAGGCACTCCATTATTCTCTGTCCCCTGGCTTCCATGCGGACCAGATTCCATTACCATACCGGGAGGACTATCAAGGATATTCTCAAGATTGCCAAAATCTATTACATTATGTCCCTTGGCATCGGAAGCACCCCCGCCTTTATCACCTAACATATAGGCGAAGTTGCCAGCCGCCAGGTCACTGGAATCAATATGACGAACCTGAGGAATTCCGTCAATAATTTTTAACGTCCCTCCCTGAGCGTGACAACCTACACAAGTTCTCCTGGTCAGGTGTTGATTCGGGATAAGACTTTCATCCACACCGGAGGTGTTAGGATCATCGAAATTCATCGATGAACCGTCTTGAGAATTATGCATGGTGTGGCAGTCTGAACAGGGACCGCTGACCATCGCTATGACCGACACGGTTGAGGTAAGAGAAAAAAAGATACTCACGATAAAGATTATTATACTTTTCACAAAACGCCTCTAAGAAACCCGCAAAAAAGAGTAAATCGATTAACGGGGCGTTTCACGTAACCGGGCCATATCCCCCAGCCACAGAACCCTCAAAACCACAAACAAAGCCCTCTTGCGGCCCTGCAGAAAAACAATTTACTGTCACTTCATCTTCGTAGGCAGTTTACGCAATTTCCGTTCCTTCTAACAAAAAGTAACCTGAACCAGTTGAAAACCACCAATCACTTTGCCGAATTGAGTTCTCTCCTGAACATATTCTATGCTCGAATTAATACATCCCTGAGCCATGCCTAATACTACAGCGACACTCTGGCATTTAATTTTTCTATCTGCAAAAGGCGTGTTTTTCTATGAGACTTATAGGCCCCAAAATTTTTCCGTGTGTGGTATCATCTGATAATTTCAAGAGCTTGCTTTGTATTGAGTGAAGCCAGTGGCAATACGACCATGATTAACTTTTGAGCCTGGGGTAATGTCAAGGCTGGAGTTTTAAATGTTAAGTCTGAAGGAACCTGGCACTTGGTTAGAATAGGATTATTTTCAACACCCAAAAAAGCCGAAGCGCTCATTTTATCCCTGAAAAAAAATGAACCTGAATGCAATCACCCAGACCTGCGGGGGCATTCTAAAACCGGTGATTTTAGAATGAATGACCAAAGGGACAGATTGGATAGCGGCAGATTTCGCAGAAATGACAGAGTCCGCCAATACTTAAAGCAGCAAGCTCATTGGCGGTAATCGGATCATCGGCAACCAGCCGGGGCAGAAAGATATCAAAAGCGGTAATTTTGAAGAAGAGGGCCGCGGCTGGCACGGCGCAGACCGGTTTTTGCCCAAGGTAACCGATGGTGAAGTTATTGCCGGGCTGAATCGGATTGCCCTCCTGCAGAAGTTTGACCCCGGCGTTGCGCATGGCCGCCTTGGTGGCGTCGTCAGGATCAACCGAGGTACCGCCGGTAAGAATCAGAAAGTCAACATTTTGCGAGAATTGCGTAATTTTTTCGGTTATCTTTTCGGGCTCATCCGGAAGAATTGCTTTGTGAAGCAGTTCAACCCCGAACCCTTTCAATTTGCTTTCGATTACGGCAGTAAACTTATCTTCAATGCGACCACTGTAGACCTCATTACCGGTAACAATCAGAGCAACTTTGCACTTAACGAATGGTTTTACTGCAAGAGCTGGCAGCTCTTGCAACTGCCCCCCCGCCCTTTTCTGCTTCAAAATCTCGCGACACTCTGCGACGATCTCCGGTTTGCAGGTTAGAGGGATAATCCGAAAAGCGGCAACCTGTTTGCCTTTTTTAACGACAAAGTTATTGTGGATAGTTGGCAGAGAGGGTACCCCGAGCCGGTTAATGGCAATAATTTTATCCGCATCAAGTTTAAACAGGCCATCAATAGCGGCGTAGAAGCTGATCTTACCTTCGCGAGGCTCTTTATCGTAAACAACATTTTCCCCCGCCAGTAATGGGGCCATAATCAAAGCCGCCTCATCTTCATGGACCTCGACTTCATCTTCAGAAAAAACAAAGATATTTTCCCGCCCCAGTGATTTTAGCTTTTCGATATCTCCAGCTTGAATAATATGTCTCTTTTTGAAAGCAACCTGCTTAATCTTCTTATCAACATTAACTTCCGTCATATCATGGGCGATGGCCAGACCAATCGCCTCTTCAACTTTTACTTTTCTCATTTTTTCGTAAAACCCTAACCCGGCAAAACCGGAACATAACAGACAAAAAAAATTTCAATAGTCACCATAGAGATCACAGAATCCACAGAGAAAAACTTAGCTTTTGGTGCCTCTGTGTCCTCTGTGATCTCTGTGGTAGAAAATAAAATAGTAACTGTTCAGCGGTTCACCATAACGCTATATCTAATTGCGTTAAACTTTGCTTCGCCCTCATAAACGGGGTCAAAGCTGGGGTGCTGACGCACCTTGTACCAGCAATGACCCCAATCCCGGTAGTTTGTGAGCGGCAGCTAAATAGTTACATAAAATATTACTCCTTTGGGGAAAAAGGTAATTAGTAAGCCCATAATTACCCCACGAAACTGCGCCAGAGCCCCTTTAAATCCTCTAAAATAATATAGAGGGCCGGCACCATTGCCAGAATAATCACGGTTGAAAAGAGGATACCGAAACCTAAAGAGATCGCCATGGGAATCAGGAAGCGGGCCTGTCTTGAGGTTTCAAAAATCATCGGCATCAAACCTAAAAAAGTAGTCATGGTCGTCAGAAGAATCGGGCGAAAACGCTGCGTCCCGGCATTGACAATCGCCGCGTATGGGGTAAAACCCTCTTTAACTTGACGGTTGGCAAAATCGATCAGAACCAGGGAATCATTGACCACAACCCCGGAGAGCGCAACTACCCCAAACATACTTAAAAGGCTTAAACTGTAGCCCATCAACAGGTGACCAACAATCGCACCAACGATGCCAAAAGGGATACTGATCATAATAATTGCGGGTTGAATATAGCTGCGAAAAGGAATCGCCAAAAGCAGATAGACGAGTATCAGGGCGACCACCATGCCTTTAGCTAAAGCTGCCATACTCTCCATTCGATCCAACTGCTTGCCGGCAAAGCTAAAGTTTAAGCCTTGATATTTATCCTGTAAACCCGGCAAAATCTCCTTTTTTAAAGCCGCACCCACCATATCGGCCTTACTTTGCGGGGTCACATCACAGGTCACATTGACGATCCGGCGACCATCACGGCGCTCAATTGCGGTATAAGCTTTGCCTTTTTTGATATCGACAATATCGTGAAGGGGCACCTTGACCCCTTTGGGGGTTGAGATCAACATCTCCTCAAGATAGTATTCCGATTCTCTCTCTATTTGCGGAGTGCGCACCATAATCTTAATCTCGTTACGGCCCCGAAGCTGGCGAAAAACCTCAAAACCATAATAGGCGTTACGGATCTGCCGGGCGACCTCGGTCGGTTGCAGACCAAGCCGATAGCCAGCCGCTTTAAGAGTAAAATCAAACTGATCCTTACCCGGTGTAAAACCATCATCAACATCAGAAACCAAAGGAAAAGAGGTCAAAGCTTCAGCCAGTTCGGCGCTGGCTGCAGCCAACACCTCGGTGTCGCGATGCTGAAGCTCAACGGTCAGGGCCGCACCCGAACCCGGGCCACCTCGGTCAGCCTGAAATTGAATATTTTCGACCCCAGCCAGCCCGCCAACCTGACTACGCCAACGTTTGGTAAAATCCCCGGTATTAACCGGGCGCTCCTCAGGGGGAGTCATATAGACCTTCGTCCAGGTCGTATTACGATCGATATAGGAGAGAATTCCTTTGAGCTGCTTTTCGCGGCCAATCTCATCAAGCAGACGATTGGCACTTTGAGAAAACTTACGACTAACCGCCAGAGTCTCTTCTACGGGCACGCCAACCGGTAAATTCGCCTGAACATAGGCATAGTCTGATTCCACCTTGGGAAACAGGGTCATCCCCATACGCCCGCTCTTGACATAGGCAATCGTAATCATCAAAATCACAATGCCAACGGTCATACTGACATAACGGAAACGTAAAGAGAACTCGAGAGAGGGACCATAAACATTTTTAATCAAAACCGCTATGGCTCCAGATATTTTCTGCTGTTGCCGGGTAATAAAAATTAAAAGAGGATTTTTAGCAGGCTTCTGATGCCCGAGATGAGCCGGCAGGACGAAGAGGGCTTCAATCAGAGAGATCAAAAATACCGAGGCGACAACGACCGGAATATTACGAAAAATCTTACCCATGGTGCCGGGCACAAAGTAGAGCGGCATAAAGGTCACAATATTTGTAATAATGCTGAAGGTCACCGGCACAGCAACCTCTCTGACCCCCTTAACTGCGGCTTCAAAAGAACTAAAACCCCGCTGTTTATAGCTGTAGACATTCTCGCCAACGACAATCGCGTCATCAACGACAATCCCCAAAGCAATAATAAAAGCAAAGAGTGAAACCATATTGATACTGACCCCGAAGAGGGGAATAATCAGGAGTGACCCGAGAAAGGAGATCGGGATCCCCATCGTCACCCAGAAGGCCAGCCGGGTCTCAAGAAATATCGCCAAAAGGATAAAAACCAGGCCCAGGCCGAGATAGCCGTTTTTGACTAGAAGCGATATGCGTTGCTTATAATATTCCGAACGATCATCAACGGTATCAATATGGATCCCGTCCGGCAGAGTCAGGCGCAGTTTATCTATCTGTTTATACACGGCATCAGCAACTTCGATCGGAGTCTGATCACCGATCCTGAAGACATCAACCCCTAAGGCGGGCTCATCATTGTATAGGACGAACCTGTCGGTATCCTCAAAATCATCCCGAATTTCGGCAATTTCTCCCAGAGTAACGATCGTCCCATTGGCAGAGCTGATAATCGGGATTTGCGAAAACTCATCTTTAAAGTCTTTTCTCTCGGTCATCCGGACCAGGATATCACCACCTGCGGTTTTAATCGTACCGCCGGGAATATCCTGAGCCGCACTCTTAACCTTGAGAGCGATCTCAGAAAGCTTGAGATTGTAGGATTGTAAGAGCCCCTGTGAAATCTCAATGCTCATCTCCAAAGGCCGCTCCCCGAGAAGCTCGACCTGGGTGATATCGGGATCCTGAAGCAGCTGGTCCCGGATCATCTCGGTTACTTCACGCAGAACCTTAGGCTCATGCTTGCCGTAAACCAGAACCGACACCACCTGGCGTTTATGGGAGGGGATAGTTACCAGAGGTTCTTCGGCATCATCGGGAAAGGCGTAGATCCGATCAACCTCATTCTTGATATCAGTGGCCAGAAGCTGAAGGTCGGCATCGTTATGGGCTTCAACCCGCACCGTACCGCTGCCCTCATTGGCAATCGAGACGATCTCTTTGATTCCATCGACATTCTGAATCGCCTCTTCGATCGGCAGAACAATGCCCTCAGCCACCTCTTCCGGACTGGCTCCGGGATAGATAACCGAAACCACGACCTGATCGAGGGTGAATTCAGGAAAAATTTCCTGCTTGATCTGAGTTCCCCAGAAAAAACCACCGACCAGGAGAAAGAGCATCATCAAGTTGGCGGCCACCGAATTACCCGCCATCCAGTGGATCGGCCCCCTCTCCGAAAAACCGGCAATCCCCTCGGGCTGAGATCTATTTGGCTGATCCATCTTTAAAACCCATAACCTTTAGCGGCATCCCACTGATCGGCGCCGCCACACTGGAGACCACCACCTTAGAATTGGGCGTCAAACCCGCACTCACATAGACACTCTCCAGACCTTTCCAGACCACCGTTACCGGCTGTAACTGTAACCTATCAGCCTCATCAACGAGCATGACAATGTCATTTTCCAGGAGGACTGAACGGGGAATGCGGTAGACATCTTTAAGTCTTCTACCCTCAATTTCGGCTTCAACAAAACCACCTAACAATAGAGGCTGGCGGCCATTTTTGAGACCTAAGGGATCGTCAATGGCAATCAGGAGCCGGGCCATAAGACCATCCTTATCAAGATCGGGAGCCAAAGATATAATTCTACCAACATAAGGCTCTTGTGAACGCGCCCGAATCAATACCGACGAACCTTCTCTATCCCTATCAGGCAGATCAAACCAGGCCAGTTTTTCTGCCGGCACCGATATTTCAGCCCAAAAAAAATCGGTCGCTGCCAAGGTCGCGATATGGGTCGCCGTCGAAATCTCTGAACCAAGATCAATATTTTCTGATCGAACAATGAGATTAAACGGCGCTCGAATCAGAGTCCGATCAAGATCGACCCGCGCCCTTTCAAGGGCCGTCTCAGCTGATTTAATGAGCGCCTCTGACTTGGCCAGTTGAGGTTTACGCAAGGCCAAATCGCGACTTGAGATATCGATATCTGCAGTCAAACTGGTGATCAACTCCCACTCCTGGCGAGCCACCGCCTGACTCCCCTCTTCAATACGCAGATCGGCTTCGGCTAAGGCCAGAGCGTCCTCTTGCTGGCGCAGATTAAGCTGATAATCAGTTTCATCGATTTTAAGCAGCACTTCCCCTTTAGCGATAACCCCCCCGGGAATAAAATCGGGGTGTAGAAAAACCACCTGCCCCGAAACCCGGCTCTGCAGGGCTATCTCCCGGGCCGCAACCACCCGCCCCTGGGCTTTAATCTTAACCAAAGCTGTAGTTGGTAAAACCTCAACCACCCGAACCAGAGTTTCCATCTTTTTGGGAGCCTTGCGCTTGACCTGAGGCTTGGTTTTAATAATAATACGGCTCACCATCACGCCAATCACCAGCAGCAGGATCACCAACCCCAGAGCCAGGAGACGTTGCCACAATGGACGCTTGGGTAACTTGGTATCGCCAGCCAGATTTTGATTATTAAGATTTACCATGTTCTAAACCTTCCTTACTGAAATCATCAAGCCAGGATCCACCCAACGCCTTATAAAGCGCGATACGGGCCAATAAAAGTTGTTTTTCCTGGGTTATAATGTCGTGTTCGAGCTGCAGGGAATTGAGCTCTTCATTCAAAACATTGAGAAAATCACTACTACCATTAAGGTAACGGCGCCGGGCCTCCCGCAGAGATTGACGCGAGAGCTCAAGCTGTTTGCGGATGGAGGCTAAAGTTGCAGCCGACTGTTGCTCGCGGGTGAGAGCGTCCTCGACTTCAAAAACCGCGTTAATTACAGTTTCACGATAGAGCGCCAAACGTTCATCAACTACCGCCCTAACCCTGCCAACTTCGGCCCGGCGGCGACCGCCATCGAAAATGGGACTGGCCAGATTAGCTGCCAGATTAAGGATCCAGTTGTCAAAGAGAGAGCTTAAATCATCATCAAAATAGTTGCCGGCAGCACTTAATCTTAAAGCTGGCAAACGCTCTGCCCGGGCCGCCACAATCTCCCATTCACCAGCCTGCAAACGTAATCCCGCGGCTCTAACATCGGGTCTTGCGGCGAGAAGGTCTGCCGGCAGACCTAAATTCGGCAAAGGGCTGAGTTCAGGAAAAGAACGCGCCGCGAACCGCCCCTCAAAAAGATTGGAACGCCCGGCTAAAAGAGCCAGACGACGCTTAATAACTTCCTGATTCCTGACCGTTGGAATCAACTCTGTCCGCATTTTTTCAACAATCTGTTGCTGCTGGTAGATATCGAGAGCCGTTGATTTGGCCAGGGGAAAACGTGCAATAATCAGTTTCAGCAATTCTTGCTGGAGTTCCAACTGTTCGAGCAAGAGATCCTGATGCCGACGATTGCCGATCAGCTCTATCCAATTTTCAGCAACCGCACCGCTGACACTCAGCAGCGCCGTCTTGAGATCCTCCCTCGAGGCCGCATATTTTTCAGTCTCACTTCTCTTAAAGGCGCGCACCCGACCCCAAAGATCAACTTCATAAGCGGCATTAAGACCCAAGCTCCACTCATCATCAGAGATTTTTGATTGACCCTTAACTTTCATCTCCTGCTGACTGCCGCTTCCTGAAAAACCAACCTCGGGATAGTAATAAGCGCCTGCTTTAAGGGCTCCATAGCGGGCCTGTTCAAGCCGGGCCCGAACCTCCAAAACCGTAAAATTTTCGGCAAGAGAGTCGGCCATCAAGAGATCAAGCTCCTGACTTTGGAAATCTTTCCACCAGCCACTATAGTGATCTGCGGTTTCCGAATAGAGAGAAAACTGGCTCGGAAAATCTTGCGGAGAGGGATCGATCTTTAATGGTTCCAGCATCGTACAGGCTGACATCACCAGCAGCAGAAAAAAACCGATAGTAAACTTCATCAAAGCAGAGAGCCTCACTAACTAAAATATATTCTCACGAAATAACTTTCTGATTCAGACCAAAAACAGAGTAAGTCTTGAGGGATTACATGTCAACAAAAAAGTAAATTGACGAATGCTTTACTTTTAGTATATTATAGGAAGATTGAGAAAATTATAGGAATTTTAAATGACCCTGTTTTTTCCCAAAGAGTACAATTTAACTCCCTACCGCGCTCTCTACGAGAGCCTCTCTCCGGTGGCTCGGCAGATGCTCCAGCGGGAGTTTGTTGGAGTCAGCTATCTGCGCCGCTTTCATCTTCTGAAAAAACGGCCCTCTGCGCCGGGATTCAAAGGTGAGCAGCAAAGAGCCGGGCAATTCATCCATAAAAAACTGACCATTAACCGCCTTCTCTGGCACCGCCAGGAGATAATTAAACCTTACCTTAAACTGATCTTTCGCCACTATCTTTTCGGCTTTCTGGTACAGCTTGCAACTCGCAAAAACGAACTTAATCTGCCTCAGCCCTCGCCCTCCTGCTACTGGGAAACCCCGGCCAACCTGATTGTCTTGGGATGGATGAACCGCCATCGTCAAGACTGGGAAAACGCCATCGACTCAATGATAAAAGATGTTGTTTCCGAATCGATACGCCATCACTTTATTTACTGCCTGCTCACTTTTAGGCTCGCAAAAAAGATCTACAACCGAGATGAGCTGACTGCTGAAATTGAAGTCATGCAGTCTCGGGCTCTGCCTGGAGCAACCCCGATCGGTATTGAGATGGAATTCAGCAATCTCGGCCGCCTGGCAACCAACAAGAAGATTCCGGCCCGACTGATCAAGCGCGACCCCTTCCACAACATGGAATATTACAGCGGGTTTCAACTTGAAGATGTGACCTGGCGCCTCGGAGGCTATGTCGACACCCATGAACATGGGCGACGCCTGATTTCACTGACCCACTACGGGGGATTTTTTGAATATTCCATGGTTCGAGTCGATTACCCCCGAACCTACACCCTGCCCCTGACCACCGATCCTTCAGTCGCCAATCAGATGATCCGCGAGAGTCTTAATTTTATCAGCGAAATCAAACCCCACAGCCTGCATATAAATATTGAAAATAGAGGCGATGGTGAAATCGAGCCCCAGCTTGATGATTTTTTGTGCCTGCTTTTGCTCGGTGGAGATCTGGGTTACGACCAGAACGGACGATTAAAGGAGAAACGATTAGCCGATAAAGAGTTTCATCGGATAATCAAACGGCGGCGCCATCTCTCCCTCTTGGAGGGTACCAAAAAAGAGGTAATTGAATACGCTTTTTTACGGCTCTGGAAAAGTGATCAACGAAACTACGACTACCTGCCAGTGATTCTGGCCCTTAAAGGCTTTCAATACGCATACTACCTTAAGGCCAACTGCCTCGAACAACTACCAAGCCTGCAGGCCTGGGCCGAGAATCCGGCACCTTTGCCGAGAGCCTCACTAAACAACTTCGTTAAAAATGTGGGAAAAGGTTTGAAAAAAGAGGGGGTCTACTCGGAAAACTTTATCTCTGAGTACAAACAGGAACTCTCAAAGATACTACTGGAGCGCCAACAACTGTTGTCCTAAAAAGTAGGTCGAGTAGACCGGTTTCTTCCGATGCTTCAGGTTGAGGTTTGTTTTCCCGGTTTGCCGCCTGGTTTCCCGGCGGTGTCACAGTATTTCAACCATACATCAGTTGGCCCCGGCCCCTCTCAGAAC
>Ga0307990_1003382_pt1 | contig 12188 bp, 8 predicted proteins | sample EllFjometagen129_FD_203168 | JGI IMG/M metagenome (GOLD analysis project Ga0307990, IMG submission 203168) | Marine microbial communities from Ellis Fjord, Antarctic Ocean - #129 | ecosystem: Environmental > Aquatic > Marine > Unclassified | place: Southern Ocean | collected 2014-10-08
CTTTCTCGATAGTTTCTTTTTCCATTAATTCTTTAGTAATTTTTTCAAGAATTTTTTCATTTTTATTTATAGTATCAGTGCTAATTTTTAAGGCCTCGGCAATAATTACTTCCACTTCAGCGTCAATTTTTTCGGCCATTTTTTCAGAATATTCAGCTTGATCATGAAACTCTTTACCCAAAAATACTTGATCGTGACTAGCCCCATAAGTAATTGGTCCAAGTTTACTCATTCCAAATTTCGTGACGATTTTTCGAGCTAGATCCGTAGCCCGTTTTAAATCATTAGAAGCCCCTGAAGTCACTTCTCCATAAATTTTTCGCTCGGTTGCATAACCCGCCAACAAAACTGCAATTTGATCCATAAAATATGATTTGAAATACAATCGTTCATCGCTCTTGGGCGCATTCAAAGTATAACCGGCCGCTCTTCCCCTAGCAATAATTGAAACCTTCTGAACATTGTCTGCTTTGGGAAGAATTGTGGCCACTAAAGCGTGTCCAGCTTCGTGATAAGCAGTAATTTCCTGTTCTCTTTCCGTCACGACATTACTTTTTCGCTCTGGTCCCAGAATAACTTTTTCAATCGCTTCTCGTAATTCATCCATTGTGATAGCAATTTTTCTTCTTCGAACTGTCAAAATAGCCGCTTCATTCAAAAGATTAGCTAAATCAGCTCCAGAAAAACCAGCTGTTCGTTCTGCGATTTGTCTAATATTAATTCCTTTGGCAAACTTTTTACCAATTTGATGAATTTTCAAAATTGCTTCTCGTTCGTTTATATCAGGATTATTCAAAACTACCTGTCGGTCAAAACGTCCTGGTCGAAGTAAAGCTGGATCTAAAACATCCGGCCGATTAGTAGCCGCAATAACAATCACGCCTAAACCAGTATCAAAACCATCCATTTCTACCAAAATTTGATTCAAAGTTTGTTCTCGCTCATCATGTCCACCACCGACACCTGTTCCTCGTTGACGACCAACTGCATCAATTTCATCCACAAAAACAATCGCCGGAGCATGTTTTTTGGCCTGCTTGAATAAATCTCGAACCCTGGAGGCTCCAACTCCCACAAACATTTCTACAAATTCTGATCCAGAAATTGAAAAGAATGGAACGTTTGCTTCTCCAGCCACTGCTTTAGCTAACAAAGTTTTGCCAGTGCCAGGAGCGCCTAATAACAAAAATCCTCGAGGAATTTTGGCTCCCATATTAATAAATTTCTTAGGATTTTTTAAAAAATCCACTACCTCATAAAGTTCCTCTTTGGCTTCTTTGGCGCCAGCGACATTAGCAAAAGTAATTCTTTTTTTCTTATCTTTATTGGGAATAAACATTCGAGCTTTACTAGCGCCAAAAGACATTGCTTGATTTCCCCCTTTTTGAGCTTGCTTCATTAAAAACCAAATGAAAAAAGCAATTAATAAAAATGGCAATAAAAATGGCAAAATTATATTCACAAAAACATTGGCCCCGCTAGTATCCTGAATATCGATCTTCAAACTCCCCAAAGCTTCCTTCGAAACTCCAATATTATTCAAAGATTCCGCCAAAGCTGCTTGAGGTTCTTTTATCGATTCTTGCTTGTCTCCATTTTTTAATTCAATCATCAATTTATCACCCTCAACCTTAATGTTTTCAACTTCATCTTTATTTATTTCTTGAGCCAATTGACTTAAAGAAATTTTCTCAGTTGGTTTTAATGGAGTTGTATATAAAGAAATTAAACCGAAAACTAATAGAATTACTACCAATCCGATTCCAATCTTTTTTTTCATTCCATTGTCGTTTTTTAAGATTTTCATATTTAACTTAATTTTAATTATTGAAATAGTTCCATCCACTGTTAGACTTTACTAAAGATAACATGATTATTATTTTTTATCAAAACAATTTTTCCAATTTGCATCTTCTGTTTTTTGGATTTTTCACTTTCGATGATTTTTTTAAACTCCAAAAAATTATTGTAAGAAATATTTTTTAAATCCCCCTTCAACTCTAAAATCGCTTTTCTAAAAATTGCTTTCCAAATCCCAATTGGCATTTTTTTAAGACTTAAAATATCCAAAACTAATTTTTCTTTTCCTATTTCAATTAAATCTTTAAAAATCTTACTGACTAAAAATTTATTAAGTTGATTTTCAGCTTGTAAATTAGTCACCAATTTCCCTAGACTTTCACTAGCATTAAAATTAAAATTTTCTTCCAAAAAAGGAATTAATTTTAATCTAATTTTATTTCGAGTAAAATCAGTCTTTAAATTAGTTTTGTCTACCTGAAATTTTTGTTGATTTTCTTTCAAAAATTCTAAAATTTCGGATTTAGTAAAATTTAAAAACGGTCGAATGATAAAATTATTTTTAGCTAACATCCCAGTCAAACCTTGTAATCCCGAACCTCTTAATAAATTCATCAAAAAAGTTTCGGCTTGATCATCTTGCGTGTGAGCCACTGCGATTTTATCAAACCCCGATTCCTGCCTGATTTCTTCAAACTTTTGATAACGAAAATCTCGCAATTGTTCTTCTAAATTTCCAATTTCAAAAGATTTTTTATATTGAATTACTCTTAGCTCTAAATCATTTTTTTCAGCAAAATCTCGAACAAATTTTTCATCTTGATTAGAATCTTCTCCTCGCTGATGATAGTTAATGTGAATTAATTGCAATTTTAATAGATATTTTAATTGCAATTTTTTCAAAGCCAAGGCTAGACCAACGGAATCTGGTCCACCTGAAATTCCAATAATAACTCGGTCTTTTTGCTCTAAAAGTTTTTCCTGAAAAATATAGTTTTGAAGTTTTTTAATAAAAAAATTCGACATTAGAATTATTTACTCAATATAAAATTTTTAATTTTTTTGACAATTACGTTATTATCTTCATCTTCAATACAAGTATCAATTTTTTCAAGTGGAAACCATTGATATTCAATCTCTAATTTTGGACAATTTATACTTTTTAACACATAATAAAATTTTATTTTTGTTCTGCCTTCAATTGAATTAAAAGAAACCCAAATTGGTTGCAAGACATCAAGCCCTTTATTATATTTCCTAGTTAATTCCCCATCGTCAATTACTGCAATACTAGGAATTATTTTTTTAATTTCTTCTACTAATTTTTCATGAGGATATTCTTCCATGTTAACGATTGTATTAAAAACTCTCCTTTTACCTTCTATAAATTTAGTTAAAAAACTCCGATCATCATTGCAAGCGACAAAACCAACCGATTCAATAACTGCTTCATTAATACTATTTAAAGAATCAGTTTTCCCTTCAATTAGAATTTGCTTCAATTGAATAATCGCTTCTTGCAAATTGTCATTTAATAAAACTTGGTCACACTTAGGCAAAAAAGTCAATTCGGCGCGACTTCGATGAAGACGAAGTTTTACTTCTTCCTCAGTCTCGGTTCCTCTAGATTTTATTCGAGTTTCAATCTCTTCTAACGACGGTGGAATAACAAAAATCAAAATAACATCTTCTTTGTACTGTTTTTTTAATTCCATTGCTCCTAGCACTTCAATATCAGCAATATAGTCCTTTCCCGCATTAATTCGACTTTCAATAACACTTTTTAAAACTCCGTACTTATCTCCGTGAATAACTTGCCATTCAAGAAAATCTCCCTGGGAAATTTTTTCGTCAAATTCATTTTCTGCAATAAAAAACTTATCTATTCCGTTTTTTTCACCAAGCCTAGGCAACCTTGTCGTAGCAGAAGGCATTCTGATTAAATCATTCAATAACCCACAAGCACCTTCCATCAAAGTATTTTTTCCAACAGAAGGAGGACCTACTAAAATAAAAAGTTTCCCTCTTTTTTGCATTATTTTAGAAAATAAATATTTATAAAACACAATCTGACAGCCCAATAAAATAAGACTGCCAGATGCGTAGGAACTTTAAGTTAATCATTTTCTATTTTTCTTCTTTTTCGGCAGGCTTTTCTTTCTCTTCTTTAGATTCGCTTTTTTCTACTTTCACTTTTTTATCAACAGATTTTTTGACGTCTTTTATCTCACCAGTGCTTTTAGCAGAGGCAGATTTAGCTTTCATCAATTTTTCCCTATCTTTAAGTTCACCTACAAATTTCAAGCCCATTCGATGTTTATTAGGATCCATTGACATAATTTGCCATAAATAAGTTTCTCCAGTTTGGATTACTTCATCCACATTCTTTCCTGGATATCTTGAAATAAATTCAGAAATATGAGATAAACCATGAATATCTTCGTTCAAATAAACAAACGCTCCAAAGTGATTAAGCTTATTAACCACACCCTCCACGATTTCGCCAACTTTATATTTCTCGCCAACTTGAGTCCATGGATCGGCTTTCAATTCTCGCACTGACAATGAAATTCTAGTATCATCAATTGAAATAATTTTAGCTTTAACTCGGTCTCCGATAGAAACAACGTCTCGAGGATTATCAATCAATTTCCAATCAAGTTGAGAAATATGAACTAATCCTTCTAATTTATCAGCGTCATCTTTCGAGTCTGATCTAGAAGGTGGGAAAAATTTAACAAATGCTCCAAAGTCAACCACACCGCTAACTTCACCTTCAACCACGTCTCCAACTTTGAATTCCGCAATGTTTTTCTTTTCTTCTTCTTTATAAGCTTCCTTTTCAGAAACGATTAATTTCTCTTCGTCTAAAATCGCATCGATTACGCAAACTCGCATATCATTATTAACGTAGCTTTTCAAAATTTCAAAAATCTTATTTTTATCTCCATCTTCTACTCGTGGATAATGTTCAGCAGTTAATTGACTAACCGGCATAAATCCAGTAATATTATTAACTTCAACCATCAAACCACCCTTATTAGCATCCAAAATTTTAACAGAAATAATTTCGCCAGTGTCTTTCTTTTTGCTCAAATCTTTCCAGGCTTCTTCTCGAATAGCCTCCCTAACTGAAAGCTCTACGTAACCCTCTTCATTTTCTTGATCAATAACACTAGCAGTTATTTCATCGCCAGGTTTAAGTTTTTTCCGATTACTCCCAAAACCGTCCTTAACCTCTTTTCCATAAATAATTCCCACGCCCATTTCTCCCAAATCAACAAAAAGTGAATGAGTATCAATTTCGAGAACCTTACCTTTGATTTTGGTTCCTTCTTCTGGAATAACCGGAAGATTATCTTTAAGCAATTCTTCCATTTCATTTTCCGGTTTTTTTTCAGAAATTTCTTCGGAGGTTTCATCTAGATCTTCAAATAAAACTTTTTCTTCTCCATCTTCGAGCTTTAAATCAAGCTCTTTCAAATCTTTTTTAGACATATATTTTTAGAAATTAATTTCGAAATTATTCGAAATAAACTTCTTCTTGAGATAGAATCTATAAATTTAACTATTTTTAAAAAATATATAAATATACAAATTCCGAAACAAACAAAAAAGACTTAGCGATTAGCGTGTCCTTTCCACTTGTGAGATTAATGATTAATAAATTGTAGATTTAAACTAATAAACCACTCTAATAAAGAATATTATACAAGCAAAAACCCTCAGCGTCAAGGTTTCTCTGAAATTTTGCACCCAAAGGGCATTATAAATTTTGAATTTCAGCTAAAGTCATCAGTCACTCGTCAACAGTCATCAATTTGCAGAAATTTTATTATAAACAAATTTTATGAAACTATTAATTTTTTTATTTAACCGTTCATATTCTAGAAATATTTTTCTCGCCTCTTTTTTATCTAAATATTTTAAATCTTGTGAAAGAAAAATAAAATTTTGAACTTCACACAATGATCCCCAAGCATTATAATAAAATTTTATCTTATCTTTATAGTGAAACCTTCCAAATCCTTCTGCTATATTAGCTCCAATCGAAGAAGAAGCTCTCTTTAGTTGATCCACTATCCCATATTTTTCACTATTAGGAAATTTTTCTGTTGTTTTATAAATCTCAATCGACAATTTGTTGGCTTCCTTCCAAATATTTAAATCATAGAAATGAACAATTGATGACTGATTATTGTTTACTACTGACATAAATATACTAAAAATTGTAATTTACCTGCCTGCCGGTAGGCAAGGTTTAAAATTTCAAATTTTATACTTTATATTTAATCCTTAGATGAATACTTCAAGCACCTAAATCATAAAGATGAACACCTAATGACTGATTGCTGTTTACCGATGACCTACTTCTATTAAGATTTATTTACAAAATTACTAAGTACCCTCGGGTGAAAATTTGTAAATCAATAAATCTTAATAGATTTATTTTCTCGGTTTCCCCAAATACCTTCCCATCGCAATTATCGAACTCATTGCTCCTAATAAAATCCCAATTCCTAATTCAGCTGGAACAATCTTGAAAGCATTTTGTAAGAAAATATTTTCTAAAAATTGTTTAATGTAAACACTATTGGAAATTGGCAAAGCCACTCCCGAAGCCTCAGAAATAGCTACAAACTTTAAATAAACGAATGACAAAGGAATCGCAATCACAGCCGAAATAAATCCATAAAAAATTCCTTCCCAAACAAAAGGCATTCGAATGTAATTATTAGAAGCTCCAACTAATCTCATAATTTCAATTTCGCGACTATGAGCATACATAGTAATTCTGACACTATTAAAGGTAATCAAAATGGCAATAATTGCCAAAGTTATTCCAAGTGCTAAACCGGTCTGCTTGTTAGCGTCAATTTCATCCCCAAGACTGTTAATGACCTTACTATATTTATCATAATTAACAGTATCAATAAATTCACTGTAAGAACTGTCGTTAACCGCTCGTGCTATTAATTCATAATCTCTTGGCTCGTGGGCCTTAACGCTCAAGGTAGGGTTGAAAGGATTAGTTTCAATTTCTTCCAATGATTTCAGCATAATATCATTATCGGCGTTTTCTATCTTAAAATCCTCCAACGCTTTTTCCTTGGAAATATATTCAACAGAAGCTACTTCTTGATATTTACCAAAATCTTCTTTAGCCAGCAAAACATCTTGCTCTGTCGTCTCTGGTTTAAAGTAGACAGAAATACTGACTCGGTCCTTGATGTCATTTAAAAGCAAATTATCAGAAATCACTACCGCAAATTGAATATTAATGATAAACAATGTCACCGTAATAATACTAATAGTCGCCACTGAAAGCCAACCATTTCGATAAAAATTTTTGAATCCAGTTTTTAATGTTCGTGGAAAATTTAATCGCATCTTTTATTTTTAAAAATTATTTCTATTTTTCGTCTAAATCATATTTACCATTATTTTTATCACTAATGATTTTACCGTCTTTCAAGACGATAACTCTTTTATTCAAACGATCAATCGCTTCTCGATCATGAGTTGCCAAAACTACCGTAGTTCCATATTTATTTATTTTCAGCAAAGATTCTAAAACTTCCCAACCAGATTCTGGATCAAGATTCCCTGTTGGTTCATCGGCAATCAAAACTTTTGGCTTATTAATCAAGGCTCTAGCAATTGCAACTCGTTGCTGTTCTCCACCCGAAAGCTCGTGTGGATATTTATCTTCTAAGCCCTCCAAACCAATAATTTCCAAAACTTTTGGCACATCTTCGGCTATTTCTGCATCGGTTTTTCCGGCTACTTCCATCGCAAAAGCCACATTTTCAAAAACATTTTTCTTGGGCAAAAGTTTAAAATCTTGAAAAACTACTCCTACATCTCGACGATGTTGAAAAATTTGCTTCTTTTTATATTCAACAATATCATCTTCATCAAATATAATTTCCCCTGAAGTTGGTCGCTCTTCAGCGTGAAGAATTTTGATCAAAGTAGATTTACCCGCCCCAGAAGCGCCGATAATAGAAACAAATTCTTTATCTTCAATTCTAAAACTAACATTTTCCAAAGCCGGAGAATCTCCTAAATAAATTTTTGATACATTTTTACATTCGATCATTATATGAATTAATTAATATTTATTTTAAGTTTACCCTAATTAATTTCGAATTTTGAATTTCAAATTTTAATTCAATTTTAAATTATTTAATTCTTTAATTATAGAAGCTTCGTTTGCATTCATTAAAACATTTAAGAATTTGATCATTGTTTCGAAATTCAGTCATTCGTTCTTGAATCAAAATTCGAAATTTATAATGCCCTTTGGGTGCAAAATTCGAAATTATAAATCGTTCTTTCCTCCAAATACCTAAATCATAGGAATGAACACCCGATGACTGATTATTCACCCCGTTAAATTGCGTAGCACTATTTAACTAGGGCTATTTACTAATAACAAAACTCTATTACAAACTATTACCTCTAGAAAACCCCCTAAGATAACTTTCCACAAACTCATCCAAATCCCCATTCATAACCCCTTCAACATCTGAAACTTCAAAATTAGTCCGATGGTCTTTAACCAACTTATAAGGATGAAAAACATAAGACCTAATTTGGTTTCCCCATTCGGCTGATTTATATTCACCTTTTATTTCCTGTTCTTTCGCTTTTTGTTGTTGCTCGAAATATTCATACAAGCGAGCTTTTAAAACTTTCATTGCCGCTTCTTTGTTTTTTAACTGCGACCGCTCGTCTTGACACGTGACGACCGTATTAGTCGGCAAATAAGTAATTCGAACTGCTGAATCAGTGGTATTAACCGACTGCCCTCCGGCCCCAGAAGAACGAAAAGTATCAATCCTTAAGTCGCTAGAATTAATTTCAATCTCACTATTTTTATCAAGAACTGGCCAAATTTCAACCGAAGCAAAAGAGGTTTGTCTCAAAGCATCGGCATTAAAAGGCGATTGTCGCACCAACCGATGCACTCCTTTTTCACTTTTTAAATTACCGTAGGCCATTTCCCCACTAATTTCCAAAATAACATTTTTAATTCCAGCCTCGCCCCCTTCGGTTTTATTCAAAATTTTCGTTTTCCAATTTCGTTTTTCACAAAAACGCAAATACATTCGCAATAACATTTCCGCCCAATCTTGCGCATCATCTCCACCAGCCCCAGAATGAATTTCCAAAATTACATCACTTTGGTCATACTTCCCATTAAAAAAAGTTTTCATTTCAAAATTGGCCAATCTTTTTTTAACACTTTTGAATTCACCTTCAATCATCTCAGCTGAATCCAAATCATCCTCCTCGAATTCGCCTAAGCAATCTTCGATATCAGTTAAATCTTTTTCAATCAATTTCCAATCTTCAATTTCTTTTTTTAAAGCTTCTAGGCACTTCGTTAATTTTCCCGCTTCTTGATGATTATCCCAAAAATCGGGCTCGCTTGCTCGCTTTTCAATTTTTATTATTTCTTTCTTCTTTTCTTCCCAGTCAAAGACAGTCGTTCAGCTGAACGAATTTAGTTTTTATTTCTAATAAATCTTTTTTAATTTCTTCTAGTTTCATATAAACATTATATATTAAAAATATGATTTTGAATAGATTTTGAAAAATTTGGTTTTATTTTTACAATAAAATAGTCATAAAATAAGCCTCAAAAATCCAATCTCTTGATTTTTTAAGTAATTATAGAGATAATGAAATTATCGTATTAGGCCGAAATAGCTCCAAATGGTAGAGCAATGCATTCGTAACGCATAGGTTGCGAGTTCGATTCTCGCTTTCGGCTCAATGAAATTGAGATGAAATGAGAATTGAAAGACGGAGGCGCTAGATTCCGAGCCAGCGAGGAATTAAAGAAAGTGCGCCGAGTCCGGGGAGGAAGCACTTAATGAATACAAGTTCACCCGAACGAAGTATAAATTTAGTGACTTGACCCCGATTCTCGCTTTCAGCTCAAAATTAAAATAACTTTAATTCTTATTAAAGCAGAAGAACCAATCAAATAATTCTTCCTGAACTTAAAAAACAAAAAATAAACTTTATATTTCATTTAAAATAAATTTATGTTTAAAAGGTTAGTTAAATTCGCTAAAATCTATAAAAGATTTAACTCCCCAAAGTCTTTTGATGCATTGAATATTTTTAGTTTCAAAAATAAGATTTATTTACTTGGTAAAAATCTTAATAAACTAGAAACAATTGAGCTAAACAGTAAAGAAAAAAAAGAGCTATCCTGCCCGTTTTTTGGAAAAACTAAAAACTGGAAAAATTTAAAAATTTCAAATTCCACTAAAAATCAATTAAACCTAAGTGTCACGACCGGACCTCTTTGGAACAAAAAAAATCATAATTATTCTTCGTCTGATTTAATAAACTGGCATAAAACATCTTTTAATAAAAATATTTTTGAATCAATTTATTTCATTAAAGAATATACCAACAATAAAGACAAAATAGCTTATTTTAATAATAATAGTGAAATTTTTTATTGGAGAATTAAGAATGATTTAATCGAAGAGAGAAAGAGAGAAACCGATTTAAATTTCAAAAAAACAACCAGAGAAAAAATTGATATCGCAAGTTCATTTTCAAAAAAAGGTTTTATTTTTTTATTTTATTATGTCTATGATTACAATAAAAAAATTAGCTTAAAATTAGCTATTATGAATGAGGATAATCCATCGGAAATGCTCTATTCTAAAAAAAATCCAGTATTTCAGTTAAATTTTTCTGATTATCCGTTGGGAATTATAGAAACTAAAGAAGGCTATGAATTTTATTGGAAAAACAAAAAAGGAGAAATCTACTCCATCTATTTTTCCAGTAAAGAATATGAATATACGCTGAATCAATGTTATAAAATCCAAAAAAATGAAAAAGCTTCTCAAAAAGATATCGCTTTAAATAAAAATAAAAAAAACCCGATCATTGAACCCAGAGAAAATATTTCCTGGGAAACTAATGGAACCTTCAATCCAGCTGCAATCTATTTAGATAATAAAGTTCATTTAATTTACCGAGCGATTGGAAGAGATAATATGTCAGTTTTTGGACATGCCGTTAGTAAAGATGGAATAAATTTTTTGAACAGAAACAAAAAACCAGTTTACACTCCCAAGCAATCCTTTGAATTTACAAAACAAAATGAACAAAAACCATCCCTTCGCTATCCATATATGTCAGGCGGAGGATGGGGAGGATGGGGAGGATGCGAAGACCCTAGATTATCGGCTATTGATGATCGAATCTTTATGACATACACCGCCTTTAACGGCAAAGATGCCCCCGGAGTAGCAATCACATCTATCAAAAAAGATGATTTTCTAAATAGAAAATGGAATTGGGACAAAGCCCACTTAATTAGCGAACCTGGAAAAATTCAAAAAAACTGGTCAGTATTCCCTGAAAAAATTAACAATAAATATGCTATTATTCATAGTATTTCACCCGATATATTGATTGATTATTTTGATGAATTAGATTCCGAAAAAGTTATTATCAAAAGTCATTACTCGAAAGAAGCCAACAACTTAAAATGGGAAAGTTACCTAAGAGGTGTGGCTTCTCCACCAATAAAAACCGCTAAAGGCTGGATACTTTTTTATCATGCTATGGATCGTAAAAATCCAGATTTATACAAAGCCGGTGTAATGCTTTTAGATCTCGATGATCCCACAAAAATAATTGGGCGTTCAAGTAAACCTATCCTAGAACCATGTGAATTTTATGAAAATAATGGAAAATTTGGGGTAATTTATATTTGTGGCTCTATTCTAAAAAATGACAACGTTTATATTTATTACGGCGGAGCTGACAAAGTAAGTTGCGTAGCGACGGTTAAATTAGATGATATTTTAGAATGTTTACTTCCAGAAAAAAAACAAAAAATTAAAAAAATATTAATTAAATAAAAAATAATGAATCCTAAAAGATATTATCACAACCCAATTATTATGCCCTCCGAATTAAACAGTTGGGAAATGGACGCGACTTTCAATGGTTGCCCCATAAAAGAAAAAAATAAAATCCATATTTTTTATAGAGCAATTTCAAACTTGCAAGATATTAATTCAAAAAAAATAAACCTCTCCACCATTGGACATGCTATTAGCGATGATGGTTTAAATTACAAGAATAGAGAGTTATTAATAAAACCAGAATTTGACTGGGAACAATATGGTTGTGAAGATCCGCGTGTCACAAAAATTGATGATACTTATTATATTTTTTATACCGCTCTATCGAAATTTCCCTTTGAACCAAACGGCATAAAAATTGGGTTAGCAAAAACAAAAGACTTTAAAAAGATCGAAAAGCATTTAGTGACAAATTTCAATTCCAAGGCAATGGCCCTTTTTCCTGAAAAAATAAATGGAAAAATTTGCGCCATT
>Ga0307990_1003383_pt1 | contig 12184 bp, 11 predicted proteins | sample EllFjometagen129_FD_203168 | JGI IMG/M metagenome (GOLD analysis project Ga0307990, IMG submission 203168) | Marine microbial communities from Ellis Fjord, Antarctic Ocean - #129 | ecosystem: Environmental > Aquatic > Marine > Unclassified | place: Southern Ocean | collected 2014-10-08
AACTTCCACATTTGTATTTAACGGTAATATTTCATCGCTTCTGGTATCAATTCATTGATTTTCCTGATCCTGGTGGCATCAGCCGGATGAGTACTCAATAACTCTGGAGGTGCGTTGCCTTCCTTAGCAGCAGACATTCTCTCCCAGAAACTTACCGCCTCATGAGGGTCATATCCTGCCATCGCCATAAAAATCAACCCCATATGGTCTGCCTCGCTCTCATGAGTTCTGCTGTAAGGCAGCAACACTCCATATTGAGTTCCGACACTATAAGATCTCATAAATAAATTTTGAGTTTCGACCGGGTAATTTGTCATGGCCTTTGATAACCCGAAACCTCCAAGTTCAACAACCAATCCTTGTGTCATCCTCTCACTGCCGTGCTTGGCGATAACGTGAGCAACTTCATGGCCCATCACAACTGCCAAACCAGCTTCACTTTTTGCAATAGGCAATAATCCTGTATAAACTACCACCTTACCGCCCGGCATAGCCCATGCATTAATTGATTTGTCTTCGATCAAGTTGAATTCCCATTGGTATCCCTCTATCCGGTCTGATAAGTTGTTTTCAGCACAATATTTTTCCACTGCCTTCTGAATCCTGCCCCCCACCCGCTTGACCATCGCAGTCTGACCAGCATCAACGCTAAGCTTGCTCTGAGAAAGAAAATCGTTATAAGACTGAAGGCTCATTGAATTCATAACCGAATCAGGGACAAGATTAAACTGGCTTCTGCCTGTAACCGGAACCTGCCCACAAGAGGACACAAACAAAAGAACACAACATATAGCAACCATCCGTAATTTCACTATCATATTCATTGCTTTATCCTTTTTTATAATTATGTCAAACTTATTGTTTCGTATTATAAATTCCGTCTGTTTACTTTGGTTTTATAATATTCCATATATCCTTGGCGTTAACATCAGAAACCTTTGGCAAAACTATTTCACCCTCTTTTTTCAGAGGCAATCTGATCAACCCAACAGCTGGAGCATCTACAGACAGCCCTAAGTCCGCCTTGTATGGAATCTTCGACCCGGGTCCTATACCCTTCAAGGCTTTCAGCATATCGAGATAATTAATGTTAGCTGGCAGTGAAACTATTTTTTTACTTTTTGCCGGAACTGTTGTCTGTAATTCAGCATTTCCGTTAAGAAATGATTCAGCTCCGCTTGAAAGGGCATAGTCCATATTCATTAGCGGTAAAGCAACTGGATATGGATTATTCACCTCAACGTCGAACAGCAAAGTTGCTGAGTTCAGCTTGACGTCCTTAAACTTCAGACCTTTCATTTGTGCAGTAGGCTTTTGAAGATTAAGAACATTATTCATTATTTCACAACCCGTAAGGAAAAATGTCATCAAAATTATTGCCCACACAAAATATCTTTTCAAAATCATAATTAACCTCGATTTAATATAGATTTATGCATTGCTCGATATCATATGAACATCATGCTGCGGGTAGGGTATTGATATGCCATTTTGGTCGAGGCTGAGTTTGACCTTTGCTGTCATATCAAAATAGACATCCCAGTAATCCGCTGATTTGACCCATGGACGAACAACAAAATTAACGCTGCTATCACCAAGCTCAGAGACCGCCACCGTAACAGCAGGATCTTTGAGAACCCTATCATCCTGGAGAAGAACTTGTTCGATTACCTCTTGGGCCTTCTTTATGTCATCTTCATAAGAAACACCAACTACTAAATCAACACGTCTGGTACCATTAACTGAGTAGTTCAAAATGTTACCGCCTGTCACCTTAGCGTTGGGTATAATGATTTTTATGTTATCAGGGGAATCAAGGATTGTATTGAAAATCTGTATTTCCTTCACCGTTCCCTTAACCCCTGACATTTCCACAAAATCACCCACCTTGAAAGGCTTAAATATGAGCATTAATACCCCCGCTGCAAAATTAGATAAAGACCCCTGTAAAGCCAACCCAATCGCCAAACCTGCAGCTCCGACAACAGCAATAAATGAACCCGTCTGAATGTCCAGCTTCGCCAAGGTAGCGATAATAACGAAGACAAGCAGTGCGACATAACATAAATTCTCTAAGAAATTTACCAGCATTTTATCTGTTTTCGCTTTAGTCATTGCCTTGCCAAGTAGTTTTGAAACCAGCTTTGCCAGCCAACGCCCTACGATGAAGATTAAAACAGCAGCCAATATGCTTAGGCCGTACTCGGCTATATAACCATAAATCGTGTTCATAATTTCTTCCATTTTTTACCTCTCTAAAAATTTTAAATTGATCTCGTATATATCACTTTGTAAAGTTCATACCATATAGAACCTGATTATCAGCTTCCGATTGATAATACATTATCTGTTCACATTTTTACTTCTGGCAAGCTAATGTTCTTTTATACCAAATTTGATAGTTGGTCGTAATTTTTAGAGCGATACTCCAGGAATCGATGGCACTTCCACATCACTGCCTAACTTCTTTTTCAACTCGGCAATTATCTCCTGAAGTTTCTTATTCTGGCCTTCAAGTCCTGTAATTTTCTGGATCTGTTCAGACAATTGACTCTTCAATTTTTCGACCATACTTTTTGTTTCTGTCGTCTTGGCAGTCGCAGCATCTCGTTGCTTAGTGAGTTCGGCAAGTTTATCCTTAACGTCAGCACCTTGGTTACTGCTTTGCAAAAGACCTCCAATTTTTGTCTGGGCTGCTTTAAGCGACTCAGAAATCTTGGTCACCTTTGCTTTTAGCTCATCTCTCTCAATTTTAGTTTTTTCCAAAAGACTTTTAACTTTGGTTAATTCAGCTTTTGCTTCTGTAGCTTCTGCTTCTGTAGCTTCTGCGACAGCCTTTTCTTTCCCAGTATCCTTGCAGCCGGTTAGCCCAATCGAAAAACACAGTAGTCCCAAAAATAAAATCATAACTTTCTTTTCCATTTTTTTACCCTTTCAAAAAGAACGTAATTTTTAATAAGAGATACTACATCGCTGATTTTCATCGTGGTGGTTTGTTCCCAATTACTAATACTGTACTGTCCTGTTGGATGTAGAGTCAATGGAAATTTATCAGAAGTAGAGTTTTTTAGCCTTAGATATGGTACACCTCCGTATAAAAACGAATATTCTACCAAATACAAGATGGTTGTAGCTTAAATTGTCATTCTAAAACCGTCATTATCTTGATTTCACCACAACAACTGCTTACTAAACATCTTATATTACTACTACGATCTCTCATACGAACGTTTATATAACCCAAAACACCACCTCAGCTACCCCTGCAAAGCTGAATCCTTCTCGATAACTTTCTGCTGCTGAGCTGCTCTGAAATCGTCAAGCTTAACCGCCAATTCCTCATCAGCAATTGAAAGCATCTGTACCGCAAGTATCGCAGCGTTCTTAGCACCAGCTTTACCAATCGCTACTGTTGCAACTGGAATACCAGGCGGCATCTGAACAGTACTCAAAAGTGCATCTAAACCACCAACGCCGCTATCTGATGCAATCGGAACACCTATAACAGGAAGCCTCGTCCGCCCTGCCAATGAGCCAGCCAAATGAGCCGCCATACCAGCAGCTGCAATAATAACCTTTATACCATTACCCAATGCCTTATCAGCAAAATCAGCTGCTACCTGAGGTGTACGATGCGCCGAGATCACCCGAACTTCAGGCTTAATCCCAAAACCTTTAAGCGTATCAATACAGCCCTGCATCACAGCCATATCACTATCGCTGCCCATTACTACTGCCACCGGCGTTTTTTTGTCAGATGTCATTTGTATTTTTTTCCTAAAAGGTTAGTATAGTATTTCGGATTAGTTATATGCCAACAAAGGCAGGTTTATAATATATATACAGGATTATAATTGCAAGAAGGTTTATTATGCAAACAAGAAACCCGACAGTAGCTGGTCAGTTTTATCCGCAAAAATACGGCGTCTGCATAGGTGAGATCGAAGAATGCATACACGAAAAAACACTCCCCACTGAGCTTCCAAAGCCTATTGTAGCTGGTATCGTTCCACACGCAGGATGGGTTTTTAGTGGCTCATTAGCAGCAATGGTATTTTCTGCGATAAAAAAACAAAATGAAAAAGTTGACTGTTTTATTATTTTCGGTGCCGCTCATAGCTATTACAAAGATATGCCCGCAGTTTATGACAAAGGTGCATGGAACAGCCCGATCGGGCAGGTTGCAGTAGACGAAGAACTCGCTGAAGAGGTGTTAAAAACCAAAAATGCCGTAAGCGATCCCAATGCGCACAAATACGAACACAGCATCGAAGTGCAGACCCCTTTCATACAACACCTGTTCCCATTCGCCAAAATACTACCCATATTAACACCTGCTGAAACCAGTGCTATCGATCTGGGCGAATCAATAGGCAACATAATCGCCGCATCAGATAAAAAAATAATCTGCATAGGCTCAACCGACTTAACTCACTATGGCCCAAGATATGGCTTTGAACCCGCAGGCGAAGGAACCGACGCCTTTAAATGGTCATCGCAGGTCAATGACAAAGAATTCATCGATTGCGCATTAAGGCTTGATGGAAAAGAACTGCTCGCCACTGCCAGGAAAAATCTCAACGCCTGTGGCGCCGGCGCCGCTGCTGCAACCGTCGAGGCTGTAAAAAAACAAAACAGAAATCAAGGCCGATTACTCGCCCAGACAACAAGCAATGAAATAATGCAGAAAAAAATGAACACTACCAGCGAAGATTCTGTCGGTTATGCTGCTATAGTTTTTTAGCTGCGATCATTTGCCTATTTCGCTGTAATCGATCTTGCCAGGTAAATTACATATCTGCTTAAGCCATTTTTTATATTTACTAAGCTTAAAAGGAGCTTTGCCAAACATATAGTGATTTGAAAATTTATTTTTGCCGACACTATATTCTATCAGCAGCATCGCCTGCCCATCAGGGGCAACCTCGATACTTGAAGCTGTCACATTGGCATTTGCGTCAACAATAAAATCGCCCTCGCAAATAACCTTACCACTATCAGCATCACTAACTTTAAATGTCCCCTTCGCCTTCTTCAAAGTATCATTAGCAATAACAACATTACAGATACCCTTTTTAGCTTCAGTTATCATAACGCAAACATCTTTCTGCATACGTTTAATATAATGATACGCCAGCTTTTTCCCATAGTAATAATCAACAACGCTATCTGCGAACTGAGGCCAACCATCAATAAGGTTCCACCAGAGTATCCCGCTCTTATTCCATTTTTGACTGCGGAATATTTCAATAAAATATTTCTTCGCCTCAGCCTGTGTCACCTGACTTGCAAGAATAAAATCGTTCAGATTCTTAGGCACTCCACCAAAAAGATGCTTTATCTGACTGGCCATCAGTTTAATTCTGAATTTGTATATATCATCTTTCGGATGCGGGTTCGACGCATGGCAATGCCATTGGCTGTTATATATAGGCCACAATTTATCTTTACTGATAAACTTCTTTATCGAACTTTTATCAGGACAGCCGTGATAACCGATCTCACTAACAAAACAAGCATTATTATCCGAATAAAATTTTGCCTTATAATATCCTCTCGGCCCCCATAGATGCTGTTCAGGCCCAAGAAAAGAATCACCGGCTTTAACAACTGCATCTCCGCAAAAGGGACTGCTCGGCAAAAATTGTCTGTATGGATCGTGCTGATTTACAACCGCTGGTAAAGTCTCCCTCGTCAAACGATTTTTACCCGGATCAACCCCGCCATAAATATCCATACAAAAAACATCAACCTCATTGTCACCCGCCCAGATAGCAATACTCGCATGATTACGCAGCTTCCGTATCACCTGCTTTGCCTCATAAGCAATCTTCTCCTGAAACTTATCGTCCTGCGGATAGTACCCGCACCCAAATCCAAAATCCTGCCAGACCATTATCCCGTTTTTGTCACAAAGGTCAAAAAACTCATGATCTTCATAGACGTTCCCGCCCCAGCACCGCACCATATTACAACCAAGATCGACATACATATCCATCGCTTTTTTAAGCCTGCTTTTATCTCTGCTATGAAAAGCATCCAAAGGCACATGATTTGTCCCTTTAGCAAATATCTTTTCACCATTACAAACAAACACAAACCGCCCCGGATCGGCTTTCGTATTGATCTCGGTATAATCAAGTTTTATCTGACGAATACCAATTTTCTCAACCCGCCTGTCAACAACGCCGTCTTTATAAATAAGCTCCGCCGTGACATTATAAAGATCAGCCTTGCCATATCCCTTAGGCCACCACAGCTTAGGCGCCTTAATATCGATCTCTAACCTGCCATAAGTATGATACACGTTAACAGTTTTCTCAAACCTGCTCTGACCGCACTGCCCTGTTATTTTAATCCGGTAATCATCCAGCTCATATTTATCCGTAACAAACTGCCACTTCACCCAAACCTTAGCAGCCTTTTTAGTCAGCTCAATAGTAGCATAGTAAACATCAGTAAACTTTTCTGTTCTCTTAGGTTCAATACTGACATCTCGCCAGATACCCGCAGAAACGATCCTCGGCATAATATCCCACCCATAACTGTGAGCCGCTTTGCGGATTCGCAAACTGTCAAAATTCATCGCCTGGGCATTCTCGCAAACACTATGCTGATATTTCCGAGCTTCAAGGATCGCACTTTTAATATGCACAACGATCTCATTGCTGCCCACTTTTAGAAAATCGCTGACATCAAAACGATGCTCAATAAACATATTATCAGCCGAACCGACTTGCCTGTTATTAACCCACACATCCGCAATACAATCCAACCCCGCAAATACCAACTCACCTCCCGTTTCAACAAGTCCCTTATCAGCCTTGAAAGACCGTTTATACCACCATTCATTAAATTCACATTTTCGAACCTCATGAACATTGTCTCCAAAGAAAATCTCCGGCAAGATACCCGCTCGCTCCAGATCAAGCTCAACATTACCAGGCACAACAGCATCAACACAATCCAGCCTTGCAAGATTCGCTATTTTAGGCTCGCTATATTGCTTCTGACGCCGCCAGTAAAGTTTCCATTTCCCATTTAAGTTTATCATCTTAATAAGCCCTAAAGATTTCAATTTCTCTAATGGTCTGTATTATAGGCAACAAATCTCATTAAAAAAACAAAAAACCTTAATTACTTGATTATCTAAAAGATCAACAGTATTATGTATTGGTTATGAGAATACCAATTACAAAATATGGATTGCCGCAGATAGTGGTTTTCCCAACAATATTGATAGTACTAATGGTCATAGCTCTGCTACTCGGCAAAAAGTTCCTGCCGATATGGACCACAGTTACTATTGAAGTAATATTATTAATAATTCTTATCTGGGTATTATCTTTTTTCAGAGACCCATTCAGAGCAATCCCAACCGACAAAAATCTGCTGATAGCGCCTGCTGACGGCAAAGTAACAGATATCGAAATAGTCGATGAAAACAAGTTCATTCAGGGCAAAGCTTTGAGGATCGGCATATTTCTGAGCATTTTCAACGTACACATCAACCGCGCCCCCTGCGATTGCACCATAGAAAAAATAACCTATAAAAAAGGTAAATTTAAAAACGCCATGGACCCACAATCAGGCCAAGTAAACGAATCGAACGACCTTTACATCACAAGAACTCAATCACCACAGGATAAACTCATTGTCCGTCAGATAAGCGGTGCAATAGCCCGCCATATTATATGCGAAACCGCTCCTGGACAAAAACTAACCGCCGGTCAGAAATTCGGAATGATAAAATTCGGCTCAAGAACTGAGCTTTACATCCCCCAAAGCGATTACACCCAATGCAGGGTAAAAATTGGTGATAAAGTAAAAGCTGGTCTTACACCAATGGTAAAGTATAATAGTACTAAGCAGGATCAATAATTAATTTCGTTAATTTGTAGATTAATTTAAAAATATCAAGGCCAAAAAAATGCCAAAACTAAAAACAAAAAGAGCTAAAGAAAAATTGCTCCGGCAAATGCGAAAACAAAGGCTCAAATACATAACAATACTGCCATCACTCATAACACTCATAAATGGTGTCGCAGGATTCGCCGCTATCGTTTTCGCATCTCAAGGCCAGTTCACCAAGGCATGTTACACACTTGCACTGGCAATGATCGCTGACGTCCTCGACGGAAGAGTCGCCAGAATGAGCAAAAGTACCTCAAGCTTCGGCGGACAACTTGACAGCCTTTGCGATATAATAAGCTTCGGGATCGCTCCTGCTTTTATCGTACTGAAAATTTTTGAAGCCACCATAGCTGACGTCGAACTATCCGTCGCTTTCGACAAACTCCTGCACAGATTCCTCTGGCTCGCCGCTGGAACTTACGTCAGCTGTACCGCAATAAGACTTGCAAGATTCAACGTTGAAAACGAAGAAGACGAATCTTCACACATGAGTTTCATAGGCCTGCCAAGCCCTGCTGCAGCGGGCGTCATCATCACTTTGATAGTTTTCAAAAATCAGACCCTCGCGGAATGGGTTACCAAGAAACAAACTTACGATCTGATCTCTGATATCATCGTATACTGCCTGCCCATTATCACGTTCGCCGTTGGAATATTAATGGTAAGCCGGGTCAGATACTCACACATTGTCAATCAGCACCTGAGAGGCAAAAAGCCTTTCGCCTATTTCATCTGGATAATCATTATAATAGGTCTGGCGGTTTGGTACCTGCAACCCGCAGCAATGGTGATTTTCTGCGGATTCGCTGCAAGTGGATTGTTAAAGCTGTTCTATGTAAAATTCATACATAAAAAAAGCGATTATCAGATAACCGCTGAACAACTCAAATTAGATGCCGTCAATGCCCGGGAAGATAACCCGGAGATTGACGACATCGAATAAAAAACATATCACTACTGTTTAACTGCTGTGGTCTCGAAATCCCGCTGCTTTATGCTGGTTTTATTAATCTGATGGTAGTTCTCAACGACATTGCAAAGCCGTTTAAGTGTTCCCATACCCTCATCGCTTGCTTCAAGACCTACGATCTGAAGACCAAGACAATAATTAGTCCCATCTGCTGTTGGCAGAATATTCCGTATCTGCGCGGTAAACATCAAAGGCTTGTCATAAGGCATCGGCGTAAATTTAACACCGATAAATTGTCCCTTATTAAAATCAAATTCCCTCGCAGCACTTACCACTACCTGTGCCCCGCCCGCTGAAATATCTACCAGACTGCCATGAGAACAGCTCTCAGCCTCAGCTACCTTGTTGCCGTCGCTGCACCTGCGATGCCAGAACATCGCATCAACACAAAGCTCAGCTGGAATAGCAACCCTGAAATAGCTTCGACGACTTATAACATTAATCTTCGGCGGTATCAAAACCGCTACTTTACCGCCACTATTGGGGCGATCTCCTGCCAGCAGATCCATCACGGTAGACTCAAAAACAAACTTACCATAACCATACTTTGCAGACAAACCAATCGACTGGCCTATCTTAACATTGATAGGATATGGCTTTTTCCCCGGCGAAGCTTCCATAATAAGTCTGTTTGCACCGATCTCTGTCAGCACCATCTTAGCAACATGCCATTTGCCTTTAGATAAATAAGACATAATAGCAGGCACTCGATTTTCTATTATAGTCCCTAAAATTCCCCTCGGCTCAGCCCCGTGCGTCATCACCATTCCATCCATCATATTGCCCCCCAGGCGATATAATTAAACTTATCTTCATTTTTGAAACTTTAAAACATATTTGCCATTGTTAATTAATATATACAAACCAATTCTAATTCTGCCAAATCGACCATTAACAAACATGACGAAATTATTTTAAAAAATCCAAACTCCTATTTGAATCATATAGTTGCAATATCATTAAATAACCAGTATTATCTGGGGCATGGATAACGTAAACAAAAACAGAGGATTGGACAAATTAGCTCTTTTGTCAATTCTGGTAATATCAATCGCAATAGCGGCATTGATTGTAATGCTTAAAACAAGGACCACATTAACCAGTCCTATAACATTAAAACACGTTAATTTATCCGCCTCTGTCCCGACTAATAATGGCTGGCAAAGTAAAAAACAATGGGTTTTCATCGATGATGGATTCACCCTCAGAAGTGTCTACAGGATGACTTCACAAAAAACCTCTGCTCTGGCGCAATGCAGATATCGAATGCCGAAGATTCGAAAACCTGTTGAACTGCAAATGAAACAAAAAGCCTTCTCTCTCAAAGATAAAATAACTCAGCAGGGACAGATTGTCTCCAATTCTCTGAACTTCGACTGGACAATGATAGGAAACCACACTTTTTACGCAGTTTCAAACTTGCCAAATAACAGGTTAATAGAAGTAGAAGTTCAGCAAATTGCCAATGAAACCGAATGGGCAAGAAATATCTTTTTCGACATCATCGACTCTGTGAAATACGACAATACTTCGATCGAAGCTGCAAATCAGCTTGTCTCAGATCTGAAAAAAATTGGACCCGCAAAATTCATAAAAGAAAAAAAACAAAAGAACTTCTTTCTTATAAGTAACCAGAAAAAAATACCTATCGGATTTACCATGGAAACCTATCTTAAGTCCGACCAAGTTACTCCGTTAGACTTAAGAGCGGCAACTTTTTTCTACGTAAGAAACAACAATTTATCGAATGAGCAAGTGACATTTTTCCAGGGCAACGATACTATTGATCGCTTCTACTGGAAAAGTGAAACCAATACTATAAGAGGAAAAAAAAGTATCGAGATCGTCGTAAACGAACCTTCTTTAATGACAGTTACCAAATTCAGCCATGAAGCTGCTACTGAAAATTTCCAGCTAAGCCCGGCTGCTATGCCTGATATTTTTATGAATCAGCTGCTTGAGTTTTTCATCGCCAGTAAATACAACGAAGTTACTGTAGATATAATCGAAGCTGAAGGAGTAATTACCCCGGCATTATTAACAAAACTCAAACCAGCAAGCTCCGACACTGACTTCTTAGTCAAGATAATCTTCCTTGATGGGTCGGGGTTTTTCGAAGATGTTTACTTCAACCAGCAAAAACAGATTACAAAAAGACTAATACAGCAAAACAGTATTTTCGTGATCGAAAGAACTACCGAGCAGAAAATAGCTGAACTATTTCCCGAACGGGTCGAATATTTCAATGAAGGGCAAATATTGGAAGAAAATAAAATTTAGAACTTTGGCTACTGTATATTTAAAGGGGAAAAACATGGCAGATTTGTATGATTGTATAATAGTAGGAGCAGGACCGGCAGGCTTAGGTGCTGCCCTGTATTCAGCAAGAGATAATTTTAAAACTCTCGTACTCGAAAAATTCTTCCCGGGCGGACAGATCATAAACACCGATAAAGTTGAAAACTATCCCGGCATAGATTCAATTGACGGCCCAGAATTAGCTGAAAGACTTAAGGCTCAGGCACTCAAATTCAACGCTGAGATTCTAATGGGCAAAGAAGTTACCGCTTTGAAAAAACTTGATGACGGAAAAATAGAAGTTACCTCCGGCGACCATAAATACCTCGCAAGAACTGTCATCCTCGCACCCGGAAGCGGATACAGAAAACTCTCCATCCCGGGCGAAGATGAATTCAGAAACGCAGGCTCCGGTGTGAGCTATTGCGGAACTTGCGATGCACCATTCTTCAGGGGCAAAGAAGTCGTATCAATCGGCGGAGGAAATACCGCAATAGAAGAAACTCTCCACCTCGCCAAATTCGCCGACAAAGTGACATTGATACACAGAAGGGACCAGTTCAGAGCTACTCGTATACTCGTAGATGAATTAATGGAAAAAGTAAATCAGCCTAATTCAAACATTACTGTTAAATACAGCTCTGTCGCTACCCGGATCGAAGGCGCAGACAAAGTACAATCAATAACATTAAAAGACCTGAAAACCGAAAAAGAAGAAGATTACCCATGTAACGGCGTCTTCATCTTCGTCGGCATGATACCAAATACAAAATTCCTCAAAGGCTCAATAGAACTCACCGATGCAGGCTTTATAAAATGCGAAAGCACATATATGAGAACAGCTATCCCCGGAGTCTTTGCCGCTGGTGACTGTCGAGTCGGAGCCGCTATGCAATTAGTTACAGCCATTAACGATGGCGTTGTAGCAGCTATGATGCAGAAACAATATTTCCGCGACCCCAACTGGTGGAGCGCCCCTGCAACAGACATCCTTCAACCAGG
>Ga0307990_1003384_pt1 | contig 12183 bp, 10 predicted proteins | sample EllFjometagen129_FD_203168 | JGI IMG/M metagenome (GOLD analysis project Ga0307990, IMG submission 203168) | Marine microbial communities from Ellis Fjord, Antarctic Ocean - #129 | ecosystem: Environmental > Aquatic > Marine > Unclassified | place: Southern Ocean | collected 2014-10-08
TTCATCCGAAACGCTCCAGCCAAAAAGGGCGAATCAGACCCTCTGCAGTTTGCGTTCAGTCCAAAAGAGCGCGGTTAACGCCCGTATCGACATCTCTGTAGCCGCGTCCGGTGGGCGCGGCCTGTTGGGTTCATTCCGAAAACAATCTGAAACGGGTATCAGCCGGCCAACCCCGTCGCGTTCCGATGCGGTCGGGTCGTGCGCGGAAAATAAAAAGCAGCACTTTTTGCAACGTGCCGTAGACGAAGGTTTTAAGTGGTGGGCATTGGGAGATTTGAACTCCCGACCTCTTGCATGTCAAGCAAGCGCTCTAACCAACTGAGCTAAACGCCCCTAAAGGAGAAAAGAAGGTATAAAAGTCATCGAGGTGTGTCAATCCACACAATCTTTTTTTATTTCGAGGCGCGCACGGTCGCGAAGAAGCGGTCTTCGTAGCGCTCAAACAGATCGTTGGCTTTGAGTAGTTCAGCCAGTGCCGGAACCTTGGCAGCGTCGCGCGATGCTTCGAGAAAGGCCTTCTCGATTGACTGATGAAGCTCCATCTTCCGATCGCGCTGCAGTTGGCGGATATCCTGAATGTTGCCCTGCGCGGAATCCTGCACCAGCTCCATCATCAGCTTGAACAGACAGACCTCCCACGGACGGTCGACGCCCACCAGCACGGCACCCATGGGATCATTGCGCTCGGCGATCTCTTCTTTGACGCGATCAATGACGGCATCAATCGGGTCGCTGAGGATGTAGTCGTTAATCTCTTTTTTTTGCACCTTGAAGCCGTACTTGAGCATTTGCATCTCCTGCGCATGCTCTTGAAGCCATTTGGCGTAGGCCTGCGCTTCGGCGCCGAAGCCTTCGAGCATGTCGTTGGTGATGGCGGGCGGCGTGATGATCTGTGGACGGAAGGCGGTAAGCTTTCCTTCGCGTACGCGGACCTTATCGACGGAGTCCATGAGCTCGCTGACCAGATGGTAGTTGACCAAGGTCGTCCCGAAGGTTTCGAGCCTATTCTGCGGCACGGCAACCACCTCGGTGTTATTCACCGCATACCAGAAGTCGAATTGTGGGTCTTTGCTCATCAGTCGGATTATAGCAAAAATCCCACTCAAATCGAATGGGATCGTTTAGTTTAAATTGTCCGCCTTCGCCAAAGGGTTGCCGTTCTTTCGTCACTGCTTTCGCAAGCTCAAGCCTCGCTTCGCGTCGGCGCGACAAGTTAATCAATAATGAATGGTTAAAAATGTCTTTTAGCAAATGAAAATCCAGAGCCCGTCTTTAAATATTTCTCGAAACCCAGTGCTTTTTTCTTGTCGGGAAAGCCGATCAGAACGCTGATTTTCCATGGGCGATATTTTGAAGTATGTGGCGAGCCCCCTTCATTATGTTTTTGCAAGCGGAGTTGAATGTTGTTTGTGGAGCCGATGTAACGCTGGTCGGGAAATCTTTCACTTCGGATAATATACGTGTACCACATTTCAAAAATATATACGACAAGTCCTCCGTCGCCAAGGCTATGGAGGACACCCTCCACGAAGCGGTTTCTATTTAGAACCAGATGGCTTGCCACCCATAGCGGCGAGTCAAGCCGCGGAGGGTGGTGGTGGGGGAAGGATTCGAACCTTCGAAGGCTGAGCCAGCAGAGTTACAGTCTGCCCCGTTTGACCGCTTCGGTACCCCACCGTTTCTCGGTCAAGAGAACGGATACCATAGCCGAATTTTTTCAGTTGTCCATCCCGATTTTATATTTTCCAACCCTTGGAAGTTTCCGGTCCGGTTTTTCCAATGTTTGGAAGCGCGGAAACGCGCATCAAACAGGTTGTCGACGCTTTTGTAACCTGTTAGAATTTAAAAACAAAGCGGGGGGATCGAGGTATGGCGCGTATACTTGTAGTGGGTGATGAAACCGGGATCATAACCGTTTTAAAAGAGATGTTGCTGAAACTTGGTTATGAGGTACTGACCGCTGCCGGCGGTTCAGAGGCACTGGAGAAGCTGTCAATCGGTGGTGTCGACTTGGTGGTTACGGATGTCGTAATGCCGGATGTGGACGGGCTGGAGCTGATTTCCAATATTCAATCTGTTTATCCCAAGGTAAAGGTGATTGCCATTTCCGGAGGCGGCGCGCAGGAGGGGCCGGAGGCGTATCTGCGCGATGCCAAGGAGCTAGGCGCGGCCCGTTGCCTGACCAAGCCGTTTATGCTGAAAGAGCTGGCCTCAATGGTGGCGGAGCTGCTGGAGGAAAATCAGACCCTCTAATCCCATTTGTACGGAATAAAAAAAGCGCCGTTGTGAAGACGGTGCTTTTTTTGTCTTCCGTCCCAGCCGGATTCATATCCGGCATGGACGATCTGGCATTGGTTCGCGAGATTCGCAAAAAGTCCCCCAAAATGCCCATCATTGCCATTTCCGGCGGCCGACGGGCCATGTCGATCAATTTCGAATCCAGTGCCGAAAAAGACGGGGCCGATGAGTTTATGGAAAAACCCGTCAAACTGGCCGATCTGTTCCAGTCCATTCAGCGGCTTCTCGAAGAACACTCCTCCGCGGAATAATTTTCCAATCCTTGGAAACATGGCCCGCCAAGCCGTCCCGTCGCGCCGTATTGAAAAGAAGGCGGAAGTCCTGGCGAAGGTTGGAGCGGGAGACCGGACTCGAACCGGCGACGAACAGCTTGGGAAGCTGCCATTCTACCACTGAATTACTCCCGCACGCGACAACCCCAGATTTGTACGCATTCAGGTTCAGTCTGTCAAGTTTTCCGCCACAGGCGGACCCGCCGAAGGCAGGCAAGTTCCAAATTTCAATCCAACGCTTGTTTTCCCACGGTGCGACCGCTAAATTGACCCGTCAAAATTTCTAAGGAAAAGTTAAAATGTTCAAAGCAGTTTCTAGCAAAGTGGATTTCGCCGGAATGGAGGAGGGCATCCTCGAGTTCTGGGCGGAGAAGGATACATTTAAAAAATCGATCGAGAATCGCGCGGAAAAGGCCGAATACGTCTTTTACGACGGCCCTCCGTTTGCCACAGGCCTGCCACACTACGGTCATCTGTTGGCCGGAACCATCAAAGACATTGTTCCTCGCTACCAGACCATGCGCGGCCATCGCGTCGAGCGCCGTTTCGGCTGGGACTGCCACGGTTTGCCGATCGAGGCCCTCGCACAGGAGGCGCTCGGCTTGGCCGGTGCGCCCGCCATTGTGGAGGCCGGTGTCGATGTCTTTAACGAACAGTGCCGCTCCATGGTGTCCACCTATGTGGAGGAATGGGAGAAGACCGTCACCCGCATGGGCCGCTGGGTCGACTTTTCCAACGACTACAAAACCATGGACAAAGATTTCATGGAAACCATCTGGTGGGTTTTTTCCGAACTTTGGAAACAAGGCCGCATCTACCGCGCGCATCGCATCATGCCCTACAGCTGGAAACTCAACACGCCGCTTTCCAACTTCGAAGCGGGCCGCAATTATCAGGACGTGCAGGACCCCTCCATCACCGTGCGCGTCAAGCTCAACGGGTTTGAGATCGAAAACGCCTGCGCGCTGGTCTGGACGACCACCCCGTGGACGCTGCCGTCCAACCTCGCCATCTGCGCCGGACCGGACATCGACTACGTTGCCGTCCGCGACAGCGAAAGCGGTGATGTCTTCGTGCTGGCGGAAGCCCGCCTCAGTACCTATTACAAAAAAGAGGAGCAGTACGAACTCCTCAAAAAAATGAAGGGCTCCGAGTTGGCCGGTCTCACCTATGAGCCGCTCTTCGACTATTTCAAGGACAACGAAAACTCCTTCCGCATTCTCACCGACGAATTCGTCAGCACCGAGGACGGATCAGGCATTGTGCATATGGCGCCGGCCTACGGGGAGGACGACTATCGCATCTGTACCGCCGCCGGCATCCCACTCGTCGAGCCGCTCGACGTTGACTGCAAATTTACCTCGCAGGTGCCGGACTACGAAGGGCAGTTCTGTAAGGATGCCGACAAAGCGATCATCAAGCGTCTGAAGGACGAAGGCAAACTGATTCATCAGTCCACCCTTCAGCACAGCTATCCATTCTGTGAGCGCACCGATACCCCGCTGATCTACCGCGCCATCGATGCATGGTATGTGCGCGTGGAAGACCTGCGCGAAGAAATGCTCGCTAACAACGCGCAGGTGCATTGGATGCCTCAGCACGTCGGCGAAAAACGTTTCGCCAACTGGCTGGCCGACGCCAAAGACTGGAACATCAGCCGCAACCGTTTCTGGGGATCGTGCATTCCGCTCTGGATCAACGTCGACGATCCCGAAGATATTCTCTGCATCGGCTCCGCCGAAGAGCTCGAAACCCTTTCCGGACAGAAAGTGGACGACCTTCACAAGCACGTGCTCGACGGAATCCTCATTGAGAAAGATGGCAAAACCTATAAACGCACCCCCGAAGTGCTCGACTGTTGGTTTGAATCCGGTTCCATGCCGTATGCGCAGAACCACTATCCCTTTGAGAACAAAGAGCATTTCGAAGGTAACTTCCCCGCGCACTTCATCGCCGAAGGCCTCGACCAGACCCGCGGCTGGTTCTACACCCTGATGGTGCTCTCCACCGCGCTCTTCAAAAAACCCGCCTTTAAAAACGTCGTCGTCAACGGCCTCGTCCTCGCCGAAGACGGACTCAAAATGAGCAAGCGGCTCAAGAACTACCCCGATCCGCTGCACGTCGTGCACGAGTACGGCGCCGATGCGCTCCGCCTCTACCTGATCAACTCACCGGTTGTGAAAGGCGAGAGCCTGCGTTTCGCGGAGGAGGGCGTCAAACACGCTCTGCGCCATCTACTCATTCCGCTCTGGAACTCCTACAGCTTTTTCATCACCTACGCCAATATTGACCAGTGGGAGCCCGGCGACTCCAAACCGGGCCAGAGCGATAATCTGCTCGACCAGTGGATTGAAAGCTCGCTGGCGAATTTGTGCCAGGAAGTTACCGCCGCCATGGACAACTACGACCTGCAGCGCGCCGTTCGCCCGTTCGTGGCCTTTATCGAAGATCTGACCAATTGGTACATCCGCCGTTCGCGCCGCCGCTTCTGGAAATCCGACGACGACGGCGACAAGCAGCAGGCCTATGTCACCCTCTATCACGCGCTGATTGAACTATGCAAAATCGCCGCGCCGTTTACACCCTTCATCGCGGAAGAGATCTATCAGAACCTGCGCACGAACAGTATGCCCGAATCCGTTCATCTCTGCGACTTCCCGACCGCCGCCGGCGCGGTTCGTAACACCGATCTCGAACAGCAGATGCGTATTGTGATGGATGTCGTCGTTATGGGCCGCCAACTCCGTAAGGATAACGACATCAAAGTCCGCCAATCGCTGCACCATCTCGACGTGGTCAGCCACGATAGCGACCTGCTCAATCAGGTCGACGAACTCAAAGAAATTATCATGGAAGAACTCAATGTTCACGAGGTTACCTTTGGTGACGACGAAGGCGGATTTGCCACACTCAAAGCAAAAGCCAACTTCAAGGCGCTTGGTCCGAAGTTCGGCAAGCAAATGAAACGGGTCGGGCAGGCGGTTGCAAATTTGGATGCCGCATCGCTTCAAGCGGTTGCCAATGGAGAGAACATCACCATCGATCTCGATGGCGAGCTAGCTGCGATTGAAGCGGCTGATCTATTTGTGGAGCATACGCCTAAAGAAGGTCTCGCCGTACAGTCGCAAGGCGCGCTGGTTGTCGCGCTCGATCTGGAACTCGATGAGGATCTCATTCGGGAAGGCTTGGCGCGCGAGCTGATTAAAGAGGTGCAGGCTCTGCGCAAAACCAAAGGGCTGGAAGTGACCGACCGGATTCACCTGACGGTTTCCTCTGATGAAGCCGTCCGCGAAGCGGTCTTGGCATTTGAAGATTATATTCAGGCTGAAGTGCTTGCTACCGCTCTTGAAACCATCCAGACCGACGGAGAAACGGTCGACCTCAACGGGCACACCTGCATACTTGCGATTACGAAAGCATGAATGGACTCTTAACCACGGAAATCCCGGACGGTAAATTTTCAAGGGGTGCCACCTCCTGGGGTCATTGCCGCACAATAACGTGGCCTTTTTCTTGCGGGTCGAGTGGAAGATTCCGTGTGTTCCGTAGTTTGCTTCTTTTGACTTTTTTGTTTTCTTCCGGTTGTGCTTCGATTCGTCCGCCGCGCGGGGTGCGGCCGCAGACGATACTCATTGAGACAACCGGCTACTGTCCGTGCGGAAAATGCTGCGGATGGCACCGAAGCTGGGTTCCACCGTTCAGGCCGGTAGTTTCATCGGGTCCGCTCAAAGGCAAGCCGAAGCGGGTTGGCATCACGGCGTCGGGAACCAAAGCTCGTAAGGGAACAATCGCCGCGGATACAGGGATCTATCCCTTTGGAACCGTGATGAACATTTCGGGATACGGAACTGGCAGGGTTGAGGACCGGGGCGGGGCGATTCAGGGTTCGGCGCGGATTGACCTGTTTTTCAAGTCGCACGAGCAGGCCTTGCAGTGGGGGCGTCGCTGTGTCCGCGTTCAGGTTTGGCGGCCATAGTCTGACGGTAACGGAACAACGTGAAGTGGCAATGATTCACTGAGGCCGTTGCAATAGCGCCAGTTGGTGAATACGCCCACTCCAGACTGCCTCCTCAGATCCAAGCATTGGAAAAGCGAGGAGGGTAGACTGAAACCTTAGCGGTTATTCATCCTTTCGATGACTTCCTGGAGCTTTTCTTCGAGCTGATCGACGGCCAGCGGTTTGGCCATAAAATCATTCATGCCCGATTGCATGACTTTTTTGCGTTCATCTGCCATGACGCCGGCGGTCAGAGCGATAATCCACGGCTCTTCTTTTTTGCCGACGTGCTTCCGAATTTCCGCAGTAGCTTCCAGACCGTTCATTTGCGGCATTTGAACGTCCATAAGCACAACGTCATATTCCGCATCAAGGACGGCGGCAACAGCTTCCTCTCCATTCTCGACAAAGACAGCCTGCTCACATCCCAGTCGCTGAAGCATCATCTGAGCGACCCGCTGGTTGATCGGGTTGTCTTCTGCGACAAGAATACGTAGAGAAATTTTCTTTTTCGACCGGTGGTGCGAGCCGGCGACGGGCGTGCTTGTTTCTGCCCCCCGTCCTCGGTTGATCAGCTGCAGCATCAAATGCTTCAGTTTGTTCATTTTAATCGGTTTGGCCATGCGGGCACTGATGCTCTTGTCGGCCGGGACGGTTTCGAAAGAGCTGCTCAGGATAATAAGCGGTGTGTCGGGATAGTCGGGCAGGTCGTAAATGGCTTTGGCCAGCTCCGATCCGTCCATGACCGGCATGTGAAAATCGAGCAGTATAATGTCGTAGGGCGGGTTTTCCTTGAGGTGGTCGACCACCAGTTCGGGATGTGAGAACAACTCTGGGAACGCCTCCCACTGCTGCATTTGAGTGGCGAGAATTCTGCGGTTCGTTTCGTTGTCGTCCACAATGAGAACCCGCTTGTCTTTCAACTGCTCGGAAAACACGATCTCGGCTTTCTTTTTCGGCATGGAGGCAGTCGGAAGTTCAATAATGAATTTGAAGGTGCTTCCTTTGCCTTCTTCGCTTTCAAGCCAGATTTCCCCGCCCATCAATTCGGTCAGACGGCGGCTGATCGCCAACCCCAGTCCGGTGCCGCCATATTTTCTTGTGCTGGACACATCGGCCTGTGTGAATGATTGGAAGAGTCGTTTTTGCGCTTCTTCTGAAATTCCGATTCCCGTGTCCCGAACAGAAAATTCAAGTTTGCAGGCTTTGCTGTCTACGTCGGGTTCGAGAGGGGATACATGAACGCTGACTTCACCGTCTTCGGTAAATTTAATGGCATTGCCAAGCAGATTGACCACAATCTGGCGCAGGCGGGTGGGATCGCCGAGCAGGCCTTCGGGGGCATCCGGCTCCACATCACAGATGAGTTCCAGATTCTTTTTCGCGGCGGCCTGCACAAACAGGTCGAATGCGTCTTCAACACATTCTCGCAAGTTGAACGGTGTGGATTCCAGATCGATTTTCCCGGCCTCAATTTTTGAGTAGTCGAGAATGTCGTTAATGATGGTCATCAGGTTTTCACCGCTGACCTGGATCGTGTGAGTGAACTCCTCCTGCAGTTCGCTGAGCTCGGTGCCCAGTAATAGACTGGCGGCGCCGATCACGCCGTTCATCGGGGTACGGATTTCATGGCTCATCATGGCCAGGAACGAGCTCTTGGCCTTATTCGCGGCCTCTGCCTCCTGCTGGGCAGCAATGAGCTTCTCCTCGTTTTCGACCTGTTGGGTCACGTTCCGGCTGATTCCAACCAGACCAATCACTTCGCCAGCCAGATTCATGAACGGACTTTTGATCGACTCGAGATAAATCACTTCGCCGTTTTTACTCTCGTGTCGCTCGCGCGCTCGGGTGACTTCTTTTTTGTTAATCTGATCGATTTCTTTGTCGTAGAGTTTTTGGCCGAGGGGTGCCGGATGCATATCCTTATCGGTCTTGCCGGCTAACTCTGAAATGTCTTTTACACCCCGGGCCTTTAACCAGGCGCTATTCCCGCCCGTGACGCGTGCCTCGGCATCTTTGTAATAAACCTGGTCAGTCAGGCTTTCAAAGATGGCGTGAATCAGTGCGGCGTTTTGCTCCGCTTCCTGCTTGGCCTGCAAGATATTCTTCTCGTTTACAACCTGAGAGGTGATATCGCGCGAAATTCCGGCCAACCCGATCAGTCGTCCTGATTCGCTGCGCAAGGGGCATTTTACAGATTCTAGATAAATGGGACTTCCATCTTCCCCGACATCCTCTTCGCGCGCCCGAACCGTGTCGCCAGACTTCATCAGGGCCTGTTCATCTTCGAACGCTTCTTCGCCTTTCGGGCCGGGGTAAAATTCCTTATCGGTTTTGCCTTTAATTTGGGCTTCCGTTTCAAACCCGTGATGGCGGTAACAGGTCCCGTTGGCCCCCAGCATGCGACCTTGGGTGTCTTTATAATAGAAGTGGTCTTCCAGATTTTCAAAAATTACATTGAGAAACGCCGCATTCCGCTTGGCCGCTTCATCGGCCTCGTACTGGCTTGTAACATTTTCCATGTGTCCGTGCCACAGGGTACCCCCGTTGCGTAACTGTTCCGGCACCGCGTGAATCCGGATCCAGTGCTGTCGACCCTGCGGGGAAATGGTTTGGAAGATGGTCTGGAACTGTTCGAGCTTTGAAGCGGACGTATCCAGTTTTTTTCTCAGTTCTTTCGCTGATTTTTGAGTGAGGCATTTCCAAGCCAAATCACCGTCATTGGCCAGTTCTTTCGGGGTTGCAAAAAATATTTCTTCAATGGCTAGAGTGGAGTAGGGGAACACCTTTTTTTTGTCCGGCCACTCCTTGTACTGAAAAATCGTTCCAGACATTCGGCCAACCAGTTTCAAAAGCTGTGTTTTTCTAAGAAATTTTGTTTCACTCATAGTGGCCCCATCGTAACGCAAAAAAACATGAAAACAAACAAGTAAGTTGGAAATATACCATCAGGGATCGAACTGATTTTTTGGCCGTTTTGGCGGGAATTTAAGGCAGAATGCGCGGGGTGAGGGTAATCGTCGTATGGACCGACTCGCCGCCCGGTGCGCTGCCGATCAGAAACTTCGACGAAAAATCCTCATCCTTTGAAAATCCGCCGATGGAAAGGGCCTGCCCGTCGGCCGCCATGATCTCTGTAGCGAGATGCGTAAATTGGATTTTCTGGCGCGTTCCGTCTTTCAGACGTCCGCTCAGCTCCGGGATTAGCCGCACACGGATCAGTCCCGGGCCGACAATCGTCGGCTCCACCGCCAAAAAGGACCCAACCTCCTGCCACTCAATCCCGATTTCGCGGATATACCCGTGCCGATAACCGTATTCCGTCAGCCAACTGATGAAAGGAACCCGTTCGCCGACGCGCAACGACGCGGAGTGCCCATCCATTGCCACTAGCATTTGGGAGGTATTTTCGGTGGTGGTTGTGCTTTGGCTGCGGAAATGGCCCTCGAGCGCGCCGTGTACATCCCCGTTGCTGATCACAATCGGCCCTTTGGGCCGGACGCCGAACTCGCGGCGGCTGGATGAGCCGGTGCTGCCGAAATCGACGTTGATTTGGATGTTTTTGGGCGGGGCGTCCAGATCGCGCAGCATTTGCCGGATAATTTCATGCTGTTCGACCGTTCCACGCACCATCAGCTTTCGGTCAACGGTTTGGATCACAAAACCATTGGTGGAGGGCATCATCAACGGGGCAATCGTCGCGATCTCTGCTGGATCGGCGTGGTGCACCGTATAGACTTGCAGGCTGATCTCTTCGGCGGAAACGCTTAGGGCGAACAGGAGTAGGGCGGTCAGGGTTAACGCTTTCATCTCGAACCTCTCTTTCCGCAAAGAATTCTACACCCGGCCCGTTGCATGGGCGCGCATATTTTTATCTTGAGAGCCGAATGTGCCGAAGAAGAGCATCATGGATGCTTACTCGTTGAAATACTCAATTTTACGTACGCCGATCTCTTCGCTGCGCGGTGTTTTTTCGCCGTCGTGGATCATTTCGGTTCGGGCGACCCGTTTGGTCCAGTTGCCGTGTTCATCTTTTTCCGGGTGGGTGTAGCGGGTAATATAGATGTATTCATTGGTTCCATGGTAGCGGTAATAGCTCTCCCGCATCAGGCCGTTGGAATTCCATTTAAAGCGCGAGGTTTTAGTCGGGTTCCCGTCGTCATCGCAGGTTGCAAACTCATACTCTTTGCCATCCAGTCTGCGCTTGATGTCAGTGGTGCGGGTGACGGTATTGCTGGAGCTGTGGTCTTCAATGTAATACTCGCGGCCCGCCGGGGAGTAGGCCGTTGCACGCCAACTGCCGGTGGTGATGTTTGTCTGAAGAATTTGCCGGGCGTCCACATCGATGGTGTAGCGGTAGACGGTGTTCGTCTTTTTTTCCGAATCATCGACGGTTTTTCCGGAAAGGCATCCGTTTTCATCATAGCTGTATTCGGTTTTAACCGAGCTGTCGTCTGTGATGTCTTTTTCGGAATAGGTGAGCTGATTACCCAGTTCGTCGAAGATCCGTTCGTATTCCGACTGGGAATTTTCGGTGTAGCTCTTGTTGAACGTTTCTTTGCTGTAAAGCGTTTGGGTTGATTTTACCGGCCCGAACAGGTCGTACACGATCCGGTCGGGAACCTTGATGTCGAGGTGTGTTTGCTGGGCTGCAGCGATAAACGGGAGGAGACAGAGCAGGGTGTGAAGCGTTCCGGTTTTTATGGCGTTCATCATTGGTAAACCTTCTGGTAATTCGCCCGGTCGCGCTTGTGGGGCACGTTGCCGTCTTCAATCTCCCGTTCGATCCATTCGCCGCTCAGACCGGGTTTGCGCAGGCGCATCCACACGCCCTCAATATTGACACCGGTGCTCCTCGGTTTTCCTGTCCAGTTGACGCGCGGCGCGGCTTTGTATTCTATGCCGCACAGGAAATTGGTTGTTTCGAATTCTACCCCTGATCCCGGGGCTACGGTTTCGATTTCGTAGCGGCCAGCCAGTTGATATTTACCTGTGTACTCTCGGGTCAGCTGCTGCGTATAAAAAATCCGGTAGTCAGCTTCCAGGTTATCGAACGGTGTGTCGGATTGATTGGTTAGGTTGAAGGTGCTGGTGCAGAACTCACGGGTCACGATCCCAATGGTGCCTTCCTTTTCCTCTTCGGGCATTGAGTACGTGATGGTGCCGACAATATTGCTCGATGATTGGGTGAATGTTTTTTGGATATCCATACTCAGCATGGATTTGCATGCGAATTTGCGGTCAGATGCCCATTGCATAACCAGATCACGGCTTTCATTCGAGAGTGCGGATAGTGGACATCTTGTGCATCCGGTTTCTTTCTGGATTGTCACCAGCCCTCTTGTGGATGAGTACGCGGTAATTTCTCCGGTTATGGAGACCCCGTTGGTTTCAGTTAGCGTAACCGTACCGATCGGCACTGCGGAGAAGCAGAGCAACGGGATAATGGCTGCGGCAGAAATAAAGTGTCGAATTCGCATAATGTACAGTTTGGAATAAAGAAAAAAATTATTATCATAAATTCATAGAAACTCTAATCATTTTATGTGAATTTTGTCGGAATGAAGCGTGTGCTTACAGTTTGGCTTTTGGTTGCTGCCTGCCGGGTTTGCGGAG
>Ga0307990_1003389_pt1 | contig 12171 bp, 11 predicted proteins | sample EllFjometagen129_FD_203168 | JGI IMG/M metagenome (GOLD analysis project Ga0307990, IMG submission 203168) | Marine microbial communities from Ellis Fjord, Antarctic Ocean - #129 | ecosystem: Environmental > Aquatic > Marine > Unclassified | place: Southern Ocean | collected 2014-10-08
CCGAGGTCGATCTCTCCGGCGGTGGGCGTGTTGGTGGTGCCGTTGAGCACGACGCTTGTGACGGCGTTGGACATTGAGGATTGTAGATCGGCGATTGACGATTGAAGATTGTCGTGATCGCCCCAGCCATAGGCCGTGTTCCAGTTGTTGGTTCCACTTTCCACATCCGACATTCTACTTTCCACAGCGACAATGTCATTGGACGCGGTGGCGGCGAGGGTTTCCAAGGTTTGGAAGCCGGGGTTTTCGATGAGGCCATCGACGTGCAGGATGTCGGAGAGGACGGTGGCGACGGAGTCGCCGACGGGCTGCATGGCGCGAAAGTAGCCGGGATTGGCTGCGGCGTCTAAAGTGAAGGTGATTTCGTAGGTTCCGTTGCTTACGGTGGGGTAGGTTTCGACGGCGGGCGTGAGCACGCGGGACCAGTCGCCGACCACTAGATCTTCAGTCCACTCAGCGAAGGGCGCGGCGGTGACGCCGTTGGTCGCCACATACAGCGAGACGGTGACGTTGCTGGCGGTGACTGCAAAGTCGAAGTCGGGGATGTTCAGCCCCGCTGACGCGCTGGTGAAGCTCATTAGCGGATAATCGTTTTTGGATATGATGAATTCATTGGTGGTTCCAACGAGTTCGCCGTCGCCACTGATTTCGCCGCCGGAGCAGATCCAGCGGTCGCCGGAGGTATCCGCTGGGCTGACGACCCACATATTGCCGAGGCGCAGCTGACCGCCGCGCAGGGTCTTTTCGTCGTTGGCGGCATAGGCCGCCAGGGAAGTGGCGGCGGAGGCCACGCTGGCGGCGTCTCTTTCGTCCACATAGACCTTGCGGGTCAGGTCGTCGGGGTGCGCCTCCGCTTCGATGCGGCGCAGCCCTGAGACATATTTCGCAACCGACCCCTCGGCGCGGTCGTCGTAGCCGACAATGTCCACCGCAGTCACGGTGACGCCTGGTGTGGCACCGGGCAAGACTACGCTGCCAGCGGTAATTTTAATCTGAGCGTCCGATCCATAATAGGGGAGATCGACAACCACCGAGTTCGTCACCGCCTGCACGGTCCAGAAGGTCGCGCCTTGGTGGCTCGATGCCGAATCCGTGACATCAGCAATCCCATTGGACTGCACCGGCGAAAGCATCCACTCATCCAAGTCCAGAAAGATATTGGTTCCGATCAACTCGCCCGAGGTCGTCCAGCCCGTCCAGGTCGAATCGTTGGTGACACTGATGGGTGCATTCTTCAGCACCGCATTCGTCACGGTGATCTCGCTCCAGCTGGAGATCGTAGTATCCAGCGTGATCCCGGAAAAATCATCCGACCCATCTTCCAGCCCGGCCACCTTCGAGGCATCCGCCTTGGTGTCGATGGCCGTGTAGATCGAGCCGGTACCTGCGTTCCATGCCGGATCTGTTTCGACCTGCAACGCAGAGCCAGCGAGGGCCAAGGCGTTGGTATAGTCGGAGTCGGTTGGCTGCACCGCCAACTGAATGAGATTGGTCTGACTTTCCACATCCGACATTCTACTTTCCACGGCGGCAATGTCATTGGTCGCGGTGGCGACGACTGCGGCGAGGTTGGTATCGGTGGCGGAGGCAATGGCCAGCCAGAGCGCATTGGTTCCGGCGCTCCATGCCGGGTCGGTTTCGGTGTAGCCGGTCAGATAGCCAGCCAGATCGTGATCGCCCCAGCCATACGCGGTGTTCCAGTTATTGGTTCCGGTTTCGAGCGCCGTGATTCTTAACGTAGACGCGGTGTCCTCACCGCGTAGTTCTGCAACGTCATTCGTCGCGGCAGTCAACACCGTCCAGAAATAGTTAGTAATGGCACTATCTGAAAACTCGATCGGATAGGTGAGGGGTCCGACGACATTATAAAACCGGGCGTCGGGGCTCCACTTCACGGTTATGTCCTGGTACGCCAGCACCGCGACGTGCTCTAGGTTTGTTCCCACCTGCCGCAAGCTGCGCACATAGCCGGTGTAGTCTCCCGCCGTTAGGTTGGCGTCGGCGGGCGCCGCGCTGAATTTTACGCGCCCGGCAGACGATTGAACGACCCCTGTAGAAACCATGTAGGTGTTGGTCTGGTCAGAGGTTCCCGCTTTACCCAACACTTCCCACACGATCACCTGGTCCGCATTCGTCAGCGCCACAGGCGCGGTTTGGTTCAGGGCCCGGTGCGTGTACGCAATCGACTCCCCTTGAAACCACGTCAGATCCTGCGTGTCAGAAAATCCAAGCTGCGCATTCCACGATTCATTAAACGTGCGGTCGGCGGCGCTAGAGGACAGAGGCCAGAGGACGGAGATCAGCAAAGCAATGTAGAGCAAGCGTCCCGCTTGCATTAACGAGCGGGACGCTCGTGCTACGTTCAAGTTTCCCATTTCAGATTTCATCACATCCCCTTCGATTTCTTCAGATAAAACAGGATCTTCAATGCCTTCGACTCCATGCGGCCCGCCTGCTCAAACTGTCGCTCAAATTCGTGATGCGCCGAGGCGGCCTTCGCCTTCGCAAACGGGACAAACTCTTCGGGAAAGAGGATCTCTTCCCAGTTCGTGCCGTCGTCCTCTTCGGGCGGGTTGTTGGACTGCTCAATCTTCGATCGGAAACTGCGTCCGCTTTCCGCGCTGTAGCAGTTTTCGTTCGCGGTATAGGGTTTGTCGCCGTCCCACTCCGTCCGGCTGAACACCGGCGGGTAGGGGCGGAGCCGCGCCCAAACGGTAGCCGGCGCATTGAACACCCGGAGGCCCCCAGGACCCGCCGTAAAATTTAAATGGCCCCGCACGTCGCGGGCGTCCTGCTCCGTGGCAAAGAACCCCTCAATCGCATCAATGTCCGTCTTGCCTGCTGCCGTCCAGTCGATCTCGTTGTCGCTGTCGAGCGTCCGCTCCTCGATCACCATCTGCTCCGACCAAAAGGCATTGCGCCACGCATCGGACAGCGCATCGTTCACATAGCCCAGCATCCGGTTCCCGCACGATTCGCCGGGCGCAAAATTCAGCGGGTCTTTTCCAAGGCTTGGAAGAAACTGCTCCTCAAAGAAAATTCTGAAGTTTACCGTCCGCATCAAATCCCCCCTTCGGAGTTCGGCGTTCCTTGTTCATCATTCGACATTCCGCCGCCAACGGTGGCGAGATCCGCTTCCTTGAAGCCCAGCCGCCCGGTCTTCGCGTTGTCGCGCTGTTGCGTTTGGAAGCCCAGATATTCAAGCTGCTCTTGCACGATCGCGGCGACGGCGGGCGTCATGGGCGGGAATGCGTCCGGGTTCTGCTGGCGGAGCCCCATTTCGTCCTTCAGCGTCTTCAGCCGAACCGGGAAATTCTGCGTATGATTGTTTTCTGGGCGGTGTGGGCGGATGCCGTTCAGCATCATCCCGAGGTTTTTCTTCTCGTCTTCGCTTTCCATCGCGTTGGCGGTGTCCAAGTCCCGCACCGCGACATCGGCCAGGTTGCCGTCGAGTCGTTCCAATATCCGTACGGCGATCGCGGATCCATCGATCCGCTTGTCGTCGTCGAGCGTCCGCACATATTTGAAGGTGGTTTCCGCCATCTTCAGCAGATAGTCGCCGTTCAGATCCCGCACATCGAACGTGAGGGAAATGTTGTAGCGCCCCTGCACCTGGTCGCGGTCCTGCGGTTCGACGCTTTCTACGGGCTGCCCGGTGATCTTTGCAATCTGCTCCGGCGCCATCTTTTCGTGCATCAGCTGCAGGTCCATCATGAAGAGCTCCGCCAAAACACCCAGGAAGGTGTCTACCCGATCCTGAGAGAAGAGCAAAATGAACTGTTCCGCGATGTCCCCCTCGTAGGGAATTCCCCAATACTCGCCAATCTTCCGGCGCATCCGCTGGTAGTGGTCTTTGTTCGCCGTCGGGTATTTCGGCGGGTCGATGTAGCCCAGCGCGTTTCCCTCCCGCGGACCCACCTCTACATACCCCATCGGCGTGAAGCGGTAGCTTCCTTCCGGCGCACCTCGGGGGATCTTTCGCACGGGGTTCGTCACCACTTGGGTGTGGTCTTCAAAGCTGTCGTCGAGCAGCTTCACGCTGTTCTGATCCGTCCGCAGAATCTCGCTCACGCTGCGCCCGTCCGCAATCGCCGCCGACAGGGTTTCCCGTGGACAGTGGATGAATGGATAGCGCCCGTGGGCGCGGTCGAACAAATACCGATCCGTCCCAGGCAGCTCGGCGAAGGCCGAGAGCGTCTGCCAGTAGATCCCGGGAATCCCGTCGTCGTTCACCGCACGGGCGTAGACCGTTAAAATCTCATACAGCTCTGTCTCGTCAAATAGGTAGCTTTCGACCGCATCCGAGATCGTCTGCCTTTCCGGATCATCCGCAAAGGCAGACTTTCCCTTCCCAACATCAAGCAGCTCGGTCACAAAGGCGGCCTTCCAGCCATACTTCGCCGCGTCCTCGCGAACCTGCGCCGCCGTCAGGCGCTGCCGACGGATGATCCAGGGGCTCTTCTGCAGGTCCGTTACGTGGCGAGGATAAAATACATCTTCAAATTGCCGCAGCGCCGCCATCTGCGGCATCGCACTCTTTACGCGCGGCAGCGGAAACTCCGCCTGGCCATCCCGGTAGAGCTGCGTCACCATCTTATTGATGCGGCGCGGCGAAACGTGCTCGAAGAGCGCCGTCAGCAGCGCGCGTAAATCAATCGCTCGATCCGGGTTGTTCACCAGATCTATTAAATTCTCTTTCTCGATGTCGCTCGGCTCTTCCGTCATCACCGATACAATCTCTTGCAGCAGCCCCGCACGATCGATCGTTTGCAGCGTCACTTCCTTTTCTTCCACCCAGTCCGTCCAGAGGATCGCCCCCGCCGGGCTGTCCCCGTAGGTGTACTGCGCCAGCAGGCCAATCTGTCGCGCAAAATCGGTGCTCCACTGGTTCTTCACCAGCCAGTTGATCAGCGTGGAGTTGTGCCCCCCAGATTTTCCATCCGAACTTTCCATGCCGATGTCGCGTGGCGTCGCCCGCTGCGCCGCCGCCTTCAGCTCCGCACAAATGTAGTTGATCACGCCGTCCGCAATCAGAGGCCGCGAGTCCGACGCCCCATTAAACGGCTTCGCGCCGCCAACAATATTCTCGTCCAGCTTGCGACCAGAAGAATCCTGCCCCTCCCACCGGCACAGCCGCGTGTCCAGCGCCGCCTCGCGGACGGTCAACACCTGGTCGGCCAGCTCGTTGCGTAGCGTGGTGATCGCTTCCTTCACCGCAATCACATGCGCAGCGCTTCCTTTTTCGCGTCCGCCGTCCGCCTTTACAAAATCAAGTCGATGGGTCTCTTCATTCATAGTTCGCCGCTTCCAATTTTCTGGATCTCTGATCTCTGAAATTCATCATTCATAAATCCACAATCATAAATGCCCACTATCCGCCTACCAGTTTTCGAGCCGCTTTCAGCATGTAATCCGACGCGCCGCTTCCGCCGCCGCCTCCGCCCATATCCCCGATCTCGGGGTGGCAGTCGCTCATTTCCTTGCAAAAATCTTTGTCGTCCCAGGGGTTGCCCTTTACGCCGAGGCGCTTTCCCTGCTTGCGACCTTGATGAAATAAAACCGGGTCGATCCGGCCCACTCGCTCGCCGCTGCCTTTCATCGTGCGATGAATCCCCGCGCCCGCGATCTTGTCCTGGCGCCGACCGGCGGCGGCGAGCATCTTCTGGGGGAGGGTGGCGGCGTTATTCATGGGGTTTCAATCCTTCTAAATTCCTTGTTCGACATTCGAAATTCCAAACCCCCGCCATCCGGCGGGGGTTTGGGCGGAGGTTAGGGTTTCAAGCTCAAACAACGAATCCGGCCTCAAACCTCAGGCCTCAAGCCCAAGGTCCAAGGCCGTCTCCTCTAGGTTGCGCTGCGAACCATGCACTGCCCTTTAGGCACTCCGCATACCAGCGTCGGGGTCGCGTGGTAGAAACCGCGCTCGCCACCGCCACCATTCGCAAGATCACTGTGATTGATCTTGTCGAGGAACCGGATCGCCCACTTGGACATATCCAGGAAGTACCCGCTGTTGTTGCTAACGGTCGCCGTCCGCGCACCGGCTGTCCGGGTGCGGAAGAGGTGATAGCTCAAGTGAGCGCGCACCGTGCCGGAGTCGAACTTGAACACGTCGATCGCGCTCAGGAACTCGCCGTCCGCACCGTTCTGGTTGAACTGGCGCAGCGCTGCGTTTGTGTCCGACGCATTCGGGTCGTGAGACGCGAAGTCGGTCATGCGCGCTTTGAGCGCCGGGCCAACAAACGCATCGAGCGTTACCGCGCTGTCGCGCAGTATCGAAGCGTTCCGAAGCATCAGCTCCAGGTCGTCTTCGCTGAAGTCCGCCAGCGCCGCCGTGTAGAGGCAGTTGGTCGGAACCACGAGGTCCGCAGCCACCGGGAAGTCCGAGCTGTGCCCGGAGTTCGCGAGCCAGGAGCCCACGCCGCGTAAACGGTTCGGGGTCTCGCCGCTTTCAAGCGCCGCATCTTGTTCGGACAGGAGAACCTGTTCGATCGCATTGCGAAGGCGTGCCTGGGCTTTCTGCTTCTGATACGCCCGCTCGTTCTTGATGCCATACGCGTCGGTGTTGTCCGCATAGTGAGAAACCATCCAAGGCTTCCGAATCCATTGAGCAACGCTGCTTAGGTTTCCACGCAGCGCGTGGCCATACGCGGTCACATCCGCGCCGTCGAGGGTGCCCTCGTAGCCGCCGCTGTCGTCCAGGTCTTCCGTCGCCCAGTGCGTGATCTTCTGCGCAGGCTTCTTCAGCTCTTTCAGGAGTGCGAGAAAAGGCTGTTTGACCTCTCCCACGGTGTGCAAAAAGTCCAGCCATTCGGCTTTCTTATTGCTTTGTACTGCTTCAGTTAGGGGTCCAGTTTCCATAATTTGGTTCCTTCCAATTAGAATATTTCAGATAGGGTCTCCGCCGTGCGGCCACCTTTTTCAAGGCGGCGTACGTCAAGTTTCCCGGGGGCAGCCGGGGCGTGGGAGGGTGCGGGTGATGCACTTCGGGGCGCGGCGTTCGGCGCGGTCCGCGAGGGAGCTTTCTTCTTCTTCAGCGCGTCGGCTTGACGCGCCTGCTCCGCCAGGGCCTTCAATCCCGCCGCGATCACTTCGCTTTGCCGCGCTTGCGCGGCCTCGCGGATCGTGGCGGCTTTCGCCAGCAACTGCTGATTCGTCCGATCGTTGGATACTCGTACAAACTGGGCCGTGATTTCGCCCTGCTGCCAGATCTTCCCGTCTTTGGGATCTTCCCACCCGTCGGGGTCTCTGGAGATGTCTTCGTAGAAGTCTAGTTTCTGTTCCAACGCTCGGGCGCCAGCGATTGTCGCTGCGTCGTCCGTTCCGATAAACTGGGGATCCAGTCCGGCCATTGCCACGGCCTTCGTGTTGGGGTCGGCATCTTTCTGAAGCTGTTCGATCGTCGCCGTCGCTGTTGCCAGCTCCGTCTCCGCCTTCACGCGCTTCGTCTTTTCCTTACCCACCCGCGCCTGAAAAATCTTTAGTCCCTGTTCCGAGAACACGCCTTTGTGCTCTTGTTTCGGGGTTGACTCTTCGGGCTCTTCGACTTCAACGGGGTTTCCCTCTTCATCGAGTTCCGGTTCTACAAGGGGGTTTCCCTCCTCATCGAGCTCCGGTTCTTCAACGGGGGTTCCCTCTTCATCGAGTTCGGGTTCCTGTTCTTCGGGGGCAGGCTTGGCCTGCTCGAATGCTGCATCAACCGACTCTTCGAGTTCGGCTGCCGGTGTTTCAACATTTTCCGGAACGGTGTCTTCCGAGGGCTGTTGCTCTTTGCCTTTTTCGACCATGATGTACTCCCATCAAGTAGGGGGCTGTTCCGTTACGGCCGAAACAGTTCGCCGGAGAGACATCCGTCCCACGGCTACAGATAAAATGCAAAAAGCGCGAGGTGTAAACCCCGCGCTTGTGAAACGGTACCAAACGGTACCAAGTTGTATCAATTTTCCTTAACTTATGGGGTTGACTCCCGCCCCTGGGGATTGGGATTTGTGGAAAGTGGAAAGTGGAAGGTGGCCTCTTTTCCGTCTATTTCGCTGTTGGGCTTAAATAATCCACAGGCTTTTGTTCCGCAGACTTTCCACGAGGTGTATTCGTCGCAGAAGCCAAGTCCGTCCGAGTCCTCGTGCAGAAAATATCTACACCCTCCGCAATACTCGTCGGTGATCTCCCTGTTGGGTTTTTCATAATCCCGATTTCCATGTTTGGCGCAGAACCAATATCCACCGAGCACACACGTAGGTTTCTCTTCGCAGTCTGGCACCTCACACGTTTCCGTCCTCGGCTTATTCGGTTTTGTTCTTTTCCATTTTGCCATCGGTCAACCTCCAAAATTCCAACAAATCAATCCAGTCTATCGCTACGCTCAGCCTGATTTCAGGCGTTAGCGTTCATCCTTTGGTATCCGTTTTAGTCGGGCATCCCGAATTAGTTGATAGATGTCCTCCTTGACCTCGTGTGTCGAAACGTAATCCGTGTGACCAGACAGGTCGCTGTACTTCTTCAATATCTTTTTCAGCTCTGTAATCATGTCTCCCATCCCTCATCCCTTACCCCTCCTGCTGCTGGACCGCCTTGTTGTGCCAGCGGTGCATTTCCCCCAGCAGCTCATTCAGCGCCTCGATCCCATCCATCGCCGCCGCCTTTTCCTCCATCGTCTGCGCGGACCCATCACAAAAGCGAGCGACCACCCGACGGGTGCATTCCTCGACGCCCTTCCAGACGCTCGACTCCGGACCCGCCAGCAAATAGCTCGCGAGCTGATCGTCGCCCAGCGGCTTGAACTCGATCTGTACGCATTGCTTAGCCGCCTTTAATTGCTCCACGAGGGTTGAATTTCCCTCCGCCAGATTCGACAGGCGAATCAGCGCCCTGAGGCGAGTCTTCCGCGCCGCAAGCCACAACACCACCAGCAGCCCGATCCCTGCCAGCAAACCAATCACGATCAATGTCATCATCATCTTCATTCTTTTCCTTCCTTGCCCCGTGCAATCAGGCTTGGGCCGTGAAAGCCTCTTTCACTGGTCCCGCCGTATTTCACTGGGGTCCCTTTAATTTTTAAACATAAAATGCTTTTCCACCAGAACCCCGCTCTTGACGAACTTCGTAATGCGACGGCTATCGAACCCATAGGCCTCCATAATATGCCCCCGCCGAACGTAGTAGCCCGCCGGAAGATCCGCCTCACCCAGCGCGGCAATCACCGCCGACCGCTCAAAGTGCGCCCGGTCCGCCGGCTTGCGCCCCGGGGGAGTCGTAGAAGGTGGGACGTGGGATGTGGAACGTTTCTTATTTGTGCTCATTTGTGTTCCTTCGTGGTTCAAAATCTTTTCCAACCTTCGACATTCATCATTCCCTGTTCGATATTCTGCGGTTCTGACGCTCCGCGTCAGTAGCATCCTCCCCCGCCGCGAATCCCGACGCGCGTCTGATCGACGTAGCTGACGCCTTTCAGGAAGAACATCCGCAGGCAGTCGATAAAGTCCTTGCAGGCGCCGGTCTGTCCATCGATCCCGGTATAGATCTTCATCGCGAAGATCAGGTTCAGGCAGTCGGTGCTGATCCGCACGGTCGGGCGGTTGGTGAAATCGACGGGGCGGTTTGTGTCGTAGGCTAGGGCATCGTTAATCAGAATGCAGCCATCCTCGATACTGGTCCGGGATCCGCTTTCGCTTTCGTAGAACGTCAGGCCGATCTGGTCGAACTGATCGAACAGGTTGAGCTGGCCGCCCTCGTCCATGCCCTTCACATTGCCGAAACGCGCGTCGAGCAGCCGCATATTGATCTTCTCTTTGGCGGGGCCATTTTCGCGCCACGTCTTAATTTCATCGAACGAGGCATCGGCTTTGTAGCACTCCCATCCCTCGATCCGCGCAAACTCCTGCTTGTACTGGCACAGGCCCCATCCAAAATTATTCTGACCCGGCCCCTTCTTGCCGTCGTATTTCTTCGCGCTATCGCTCGGCAGCGCCCACGGTCCGATAAACCCCTGGCCCGGGATCGCCTCCACCTGGCTCGGCCACTCCCGATAGACAAAAATCTCGTCCGGCGTCACCCGCACCCACAGACCCGGATAGTTCCGGTTCTTCGACGGGTCCGTGATCATGTAGTTGGTTCCCTTTGTGGGGATCGCTTCCGGGTTGATCGTGTGCACATCCTCATCGAACAGCGGGAACGCGCCCGCCATCCGGCGGTTTGTCCAGCCGTAGTACCGCTCCAGAATCTTTTCCTCCGACTTATCGCAGATCTTCTTCCAAACATCCGCCTTCACCACAAACGGATTATCGTCGGTGAAAAAGCAGATCATCCCATCCGTTTTGCTCGCACTCTGAAGCACCCGAGGCGTCGCGTGGAAAACCCGCGTCGTCACTTGTCCCGTGGAGGCATCTTCCACGGGATGATCGCAAACCGGCTTCTTCGCATTCACCAGCGACGCCGGCAGGCTCTTCAGCGATTCAACCTGGTGGAAGGATTCAGGTTTCACGTTTCCAGTTTCAAGTTTCAAGTCTCCAGTTTCAGGTTTCGCCGCGTTAGCGGCCCCGAACCACTCCAAACAATCCTCATGCGCGAACGAAAGCTCGGTATCGGGCTCGCCCCCATCGCGCGGAACCAGGAAGGCCTTGCCATAGCGCAGCACCTTCGCCCCCTCCACAAAGCGCGCCACCGTCGGCGTGTAGCCGTCCACCGGCGTGAAGCCAATCACCCCGCACGAATTGAACTGCGCCAGCCGAAGGTCCAGCGTATTGATCAGATCGATCGGCACCAGCTCGTCGGCCGCATACCCGACGCAGCGCCCGCGGCCCGGGTCGCCCGGCTCCGCTCCCTCGATGCTATCGAGCTCCTGCATATAATTCATGAAAATGCACTCGCTCTTATTCGGCAGAATGTAGCCCGACCCGTCCGAGAACCCCGTTTTCTGCTTGTAGGAAATATAGGTCGTCGTCGATCGACTCGTCACGCGATCGCCCGGCATCAGATAGCTATACATCCGCGTCTGGTGGATCTTGATACTCGTCTTCGATGTCTTGTGGAACATATACACCGAGGCCTTGGGAAACTGATACAGGCTCGCCTGCCCGGTGTAGCATTCAAACTCTGTTTTCGTTCCGCGGTTCCCCCCCAGAATACAAAGCGTATCCCAGGGCGTTTCCATCCCGAACGACTCCCGGACCGCCGCGCCGAACGCCTCGCCACCTTCCACACGCGTCCCGTCCTGCTTAAACAGCGTCGGCGGAATCATCCAGTCCAAGCCCAGCACCGCCATCGCCACATACCAAACGCTAGGTCGATAGCCGTAGAGCAGGGGATTCTCCCGCTCATTATGGATCTTCTCCTGACGCTTCCGGCTCAGCCAATTAAACTTCTCTTGCAGCTGATCTCGGCTCGGCAGCGCAACCCCCTCCGCCGTCAGCAGAGCCAGTGCATCTGGGACCGTCACCTTCTTCCAAACTGGATGTTCTAGGCTCATACTTTCCCCAACGTAGACGCGAGCACGGCGGTCGGCTCCCGAAACTTCGAGCAGCTCCGAACCGCGCACGGCTTCGTCATTTTCCACTGACCGCAATTCGCCGCAGCCACGCAGCGCCAGCACAGCCCTTCCGTACCGCAGGCTTCCCGCCCGCCTTTAGCCGCTCTCGGTTTCTCCGCATTCATTCCGTCGCCGCCTTTTTGATCTTCTCCTCGATCTCCTGATGGCTCCCTTTGGCGCAACCCTCCACCAGCCAAAACTGTACGTGCGCCGACGGGCCATCCATCCACGCCGCATGACCGGCCCGCATCTCCTCGCGCTGCCATTCGTTTTCGCACTGCGACATCGGAAGTTCCCCCGCCGTACGCTTCAGCTCCCCGCAGCGAAACCCCATCGCAAAGAAATTACTAACTCGTTGTGTGCTCATATCTGTCCAGTCTGTCTGATCCGTCCAATCTACCCGCCCACGCCGAAGCGCGGACGGATAGGGCTGTTTATTTTTCCGCTTCCGGGGCGTTGACTCGGTCGATCAGAACCTTCTGATCGTCGCCATCGACGAAGACAATGCGCGGCGCATTCGCAAACTCGCTGCTCGATAGCAGGTGCTCGAATTCGATCTCTTCAACCGGCAGCTGCTGCGCGGGGCCAATCAAGTCGCGACGCCCAACAATCAACCCCGTCTCCTTCGGCTCCGGCTCTTCGACCGC
>Ga0307990_1003390_pt1 | contig 12170 bp, 8 predicted proteins | sample EllFjometagen129_FD_203168 | JGI IMG/M metagenome (GOLD analysis project Ga0307990, IMG submission 203168) | Marine microbial communities from Ellis Fjord, Antarctic Ocean - #129 | ecosystem: Environmental > Aquatic > Marine > Unclassified | place: Southern Ocean | collected 2014-10-08
GTAAGTAGTTGATATTATTTACTTTTTTAAATAGCTCTTATGTTTTATCCTGACTGGGTCAATGGCGACTCGGTTCACTTGAGTAACTCAGTCTAGTTTTGCAGGGGAAAAAGCGTGAAACTTTAGAAATTCATATTCAATTCGTTCATATTTTGGGGTCGTTGATTGGCATTGAACAAGTCAACACGGACAGTAAGATCAAATTTCTATTCATTTTCAGGAAGAGAGTGATGTTGTAATGGAACATTTTGTTGAACTAATATCGGCTATTGTATGGCCAGCAACTTTAATATGGTTTTTTCATTACTTCAAACCAGAATTCAAATCATTGCTTTCAAAAATACATAAGATTAAATACAAAGAGTTTGAAGCAGGCTTTGACGGGGAGGTCTCCGAGGTAAATAAGCAGGTTAAAAAAAGGGGCGAAAAGGTTGTCGCAAAGAAAATAGTTGAAATCCCAAAGAAAAAAGAAGAGCTTAATTTTCGGGATCAACTTTATAGGATTGCTGACATTTCACCACAAGCGTCTATAGCTGAATCTTGGCGGTATTTAGAAGATAAAGTAAACCAGTTTGGCCCACTTTACAACTTAGAAACTAAGGGGCATGCATCTGAGACAAAGATTTTAGAAAAATTGAAAAATGAACAAAAAATAGACGCAGATTTTTTTAAATTTTATTTAACCCTCCGTGAGCTAAGAAACCGTGCGATCCACAGAAAAGATTTTCTATTGTCGCAAGAAAGCGCAGAAGAGTATATTGATTCAATCCTCGAACTAAGTGAAGAGTTGGGAATTATATTTGAAGAATCCATCTAGGTTATAGTACGGTGATTTATTGAAGTGATGCGGTAATAGTGGTTTGCGGAGTATTTGGGACTGGTTTCAGTTGAGTGTTTATTTCTGTTTTAGGAATATCGTATTCGGCGTCTATTTTAAATGTAGCACTTGATGACATGTAAATGTCTGAGGTTGGGAGAGTGGTTGCATGAACATCTTGAAAGGGGCTTTATTGGTAGGTCATTTGAAAAATCATTTTCAATTATTCTTTTTGTTATTCTTTTTGTGTTTTTTATCCGCATGTGCTGGCTTTGGCGAGGCTCTTTCAGCATCCCTTGCCATGAATTATCCTGACTCCATACCACCACCACTCAGTCAGGATGTAGGTATAGTGTATTTTTACGGAATAAATGAGTTTGCTAACGATTCTTTCATTTATGACGGTACTAAGAGAGTGGGCGTAATCGGCCCTAAGGTGTACACGTATATTGTAGCAAATCCTGGAAATCATACCTATACCGTTAAGCTAAATACCATGGATTCCATCATGCTCAATATTGAACCTGGGAAAACATATTTTCTTAGATATTCAGTAGAGGATGGCATGTGGGAGCCTCAGCCCAATCTTGAGTTAGTTCAAAATGACGTGGGGCACGCTAAAATTTCAACGTTAAAATATGTCATATTAAAGAATTAGGCATATTGAATGTGTGTAGGTGAAAGATGAGTAGAATATTAAATAATATCGTAATTGCTTTATTTGTTTTTGCATTCACGTCCAATTGCAGCACCAACAATGGATTCGATGAATCGCTTTACACTCCAGAAAACAAGGCAAATAATGCATCTTATAGCAATAGAGAGATACATAATCCTTTAGCTGAAATTCCCTTTAACGAAAAAGATGAAAATGTTTTATATCAGAAAGTGAAACCAATACCCGCCTCTAAACTAGAGGAAAACATGTCGATATATTACATGTTGATGAAAATTAACCCCGAGATGGAATTGTATAGGGAAAAGTTTTTTCATTATTATTTTAAGTTTTTAAAAAAAAGGAAAAAATTTAAGACAGTTCAGTGGTTGAGGATAAATGCATCAAACTGTCGGTTGTCACCGTATACAGGCTATACCGGAGATAATCCATTAGCCATTATTCCTGAAAAGTCATATTTAAAAATAATAGACTACAAAATCCGCAGGGGAGTTTTTTTAGATAATGTTTTTTACAAGATCGAATATAAAGGTAAGTTGGGGTGGATATCAGACTTTAGTACAGATAGACTTCTTCCAAAGGAAATGAATAGGATAAGGTAGTTTTAGTCGATGACTTCATGATTCTGAGGGCATTCGAAAAAACAGGTTTAACCCAGCGGGAAAAAGCGGTGACAGACCACGGTTCTTTAGGCTTTCCAATAACAAATTTATCGGCAAAAAAGCGCCGAACAAAAACATTCACTTGACCGGGAAAGCCGCCCGTAACTTACTCGAACACCCCGGCCCGTCAAGTGATGTTAGTCGTTAGCCCCTCAACCCAAGCACGGAGGATATAAACAAAACTCATGAAGGATACCAATGTTTGAACAAACCTTTAAAAATATAGATGACATACTCCATAAAGATGCAGGATGCGGAAGCGAGCTGGATTATGTTGAGCAAACCTCATGGGTACTGTTTCTAAAATATCTGGATGATCTGGAAAAAGACAAGCAGACTGCCGCCGAGCTTTCAGGTAAAAGTTACAGCCAAATCATTGGTGACGAATTCCAATGGAATAAATGGGCTGCCCCTAAGCTGGAAAACGGGAAAATTGATCACAATGCCTTAACAGGCGATGATCTTGCCGATTTTGTCAATATCAAGCTATTCCCGTATCTCAAAAAATTTAAAGCCAATGCCGAAAATGCCAATACCATTGAATACAAAATTGGTGAGATTTTCAGTGAACTGAAAAACAGAATTCAAAGCGGTTACAATTTGCGGGAAGTGGTCAACCTGATTGATGGACTGCGATTTAGAACCCATGCTGAAAAGCATGAAATGAGCCATTTGTATGAAGGTAAAATCAAGAACATGGGTAATGCAGGGCGTAATGGTGGCGAATACTATACGCCACGCCCCTTGATTAAAATGATTGTCAAAGTAGTTAGCCCCCAAATTGGTAATACCATTTATGATGGTGCAGTGGGTTCAGCAGGATTTTTGGTTGAAGCCTTTGAGTATTTGCATAAAAGCAAAAAGCTATCCACAAAAGACAGCGACACCCTACAAAAAAATACCTTTTACGGCAAAGAGAAAAAATCACTCGCTTACATCATCGGCATTATGAATATGATTTTGCATGGTGTAGAAGCCCCAAACATTATCCACACCAACACCCTTGCGGAAAACCTGGCCGATATTCAAGAAAAAGACCGTTATGACATCGTATTAGCCAATCCGCCCTTTGGCGGCAAAGAAAGGGCCGAAGTACAACAGAATTTCCCCATCAAAACAGGGGAAACTGCGTTTCTGTTTTTACAGCATTTTATTAAAATCTTAAAAGCAGGTGGTAAAGCAGGGGTTGTTATAAAAAATACTTTTTTAAGTAATACCGATAACGCCTCCGTTGCCTTACGCAAAGAGTTATTAAGCCGTTGCAATCTGCACACGGTATTGGATTTACCCAGTGGTACGTTTACAGGGGCAGGGGTAAAAACCGTGGTGCTGTTTTTTGAAAAAGGCAAAGCCACCAACGCGACCTGGTTTTATCAGCTTAATCTGGACAGGAATTTAGGTAAAACCAATCCACTGAATGAGCAGGACTTGGCTGAGTTTGTGGAATTGCAAAAAACACAAGCGGAGAGTAAAAACTCTTGGGTCGTTAAAATCAACGATATTAACCAAAATACTTTTGATCTTTCGGCTAAAAATCCCAATACACCCGAAGAAGCCCCACTACGAAGTCCTGAAGAAATATTAAAAGAAATGGCTGAGTTGGATAAGGAAAGTGCCAAGATATTAAACAGTATTTTGGATTTGCTATGAAACAGAGCTGGGACATAAAAAAAATAGCCGAAATCGGTACTGTATTCAATGGGAACAGCATCAATGCCAAGGTCAAGAAAGAAAAATATACGAACTTGGAAGAAGGTCTGCCCTATATAGCGACAAAAGATATTAGTTATGAAAGTGTGATTGATTATGACAATGGCGTAAAAATACCTGACGAAGATAAACCATCATTTAAGATTGCTTCCAAAAATACCATTCTCATTTGTGCCGAAGGCGGTAGTGCAGGTCGTAAGATTGCATTTACTGATCAAGAAGTCTGTTTTGGCAATAAACTCTTTGCACTTTCAACCACAGACAAAGTAAACAGCCGATTTGTCTATTACTATTATTTCAGCCCTCAATTTCAGGAGGATTTTGCATCACAATTAACAGGCATTATTGGCGGTGTCTCTATGGCAAAATTCAAAAAGCTAAAAGTACCACTGCCATCACCCATAGAACAACAACGCATTGTTGAAATTCTGGATAAAGCCTTTGTAGCGATTGACAAAGCCAGACAGAATGCGGAACAGAATCTTAAGAATGCTCAAGAAGTTTTTGAAAACCACCTAAACAACCTATTTGAAAACCCAAGTAAAGATTGGGACGTTTTTGAACTTAATGATATATGCACGAAAATTACAGATGGTGTTCATAAAAAGCCAAATTATGTAGCATCGGGAGTGCCTTTTATCAAAATAAATAATCTTACAGATGGACTGGGTATTTCTTTTGATAATGTCAGCTATATAACTCAAGAAGACCACGAGTTATTTTGTCAGCGAACCAAACCTGAAAGAGGGGATATTCTGATTACAAAGGATGGGACAATAGGTGTGGTTAGAATCATAGAAACAGATATTGAGTTTTCGATATTTGTTTCTGTAGCATTGATAAAACCAAAATCTAAAGAAATAACCCCATTTCTAAAATATATTTTGATATCACCTTTAATTCAAAATCAGATTAAGCCACAAGGTGCAGCACTTAAGCATCTATACCTCAGAGATTTGAGAAAATACAAAATACCAATTCCACCAGTTGATGTTCAAAAATCAATCGTCAATCAGTTAGACACCATGTCGTCTAAAATTAATAATGCTAAAAATATTTACCAACAAAAAATAAATAATTTAGACGAACTAAAAAGATCAACCCTGCAAAAAGCCTTTGAATGTGAATTATGAGTAATGTATTTAAAAGAGGCTCAGAGTGGCGAAAATGGGATTTACATATCCATACCAAAGGCACAAACAAGAATGATAATTTCACCAGCTCTGATTTTAATAGCTTTTGTGTCACTCTTTTCAAAAAAGCACTTCAGGAAAATATAAGATCCATAGGTATAACGGATTATTTCGGCATAGATAATTATAATAAAGTCAGGAAATTTATTGATAATATTGATTCGTCAAGTGGTTTTGATGAACAAGAAATAGATAATATCAAAAGTATTTTTCTTTTGCCAAATGTTGAGCTTAGGATATTACCTGCTACTGGTAGTGGTGGTTTAATCAATATTCATTGCATATTCAATCCAGATATAACCTTCTTAGCTAAATTAGAGAATGACTTTTTTGCCTCGTTGGAAGATTCTGGCGGCAACAAAATGAATCGTGCAGGCTTTATTGTTTTGGGTAAAAACAGTGATGCCAGTTTAGATGATGATGGTGCATACAAAAAAGGAATTGAGGGATTTCATTTAGAGCCATCAAATTTGATCAAACTGTTTAAAGACAAGCCTGAACTTAAAGAAAATACAATCATCGCTGTTAGCAACTCTAATAGTGATGGGGCATCAGCACTACAGGAGCATTATAAGTTATTTGAAAATGAGACAGGCTCATTGGATGCTGTAAGAAGCAATATATACAAGTTGTCAGATGCTATATTTTCTGGAAATCCCAGTGATAGAGAATTCTTTTTAGGTGAAAAAAACGGATGTGATGAATCATTAGTAATCAATAAATGTGGTTCTTTAAAACCTTGTGTTCATGGTTCGGATGCACATTGTGAAGATAAACTGTTTAATCCTGATGAGAATCGTTTTTGCTGGATAAAAGCCGATTTAACTTTTGAAGGGTTAAAGCAAATTCTTTGCGAGCCAAAAGATAGAGTGAAAATTCAAGCCAATAGGCCAGAAGAAAAAAGCGGCTATCATGTTATCAAATCTATTGAGATTGATAGCGAGATTTGCAAACAAAGCATTTCACTCAACCCTAATCTTAATACCATTATTGGTGGTCGCTCTACAGGCAAATCAACGCTTTTACAGCTTATTGCCCACAGGGTTAACCCAAACAATCCAGGGATAAAGCAATTCATAACTGACATTCCCCAAGAGGCTATAAAAATAATCTGGCAGGATGATGAGGAAAACAAGGATAGAAATATAGAATTTTTTCCTCAAAGCCATATGTATGAAATTGCCAGAGACAAGGAAAAGAAAAACAGACTTATTCAGGATATTGTTGAAGAAAAAGATGATAAGAGCCTGATTAAAAATTATGAAAAATTCTGTGCTAATAACAAAAGCACACTCCAAACCAACCTTGATGATTTGTTTAAGTTGCAAGCAAATATAGATGAATTAACAATCACTTTAAAAGAAAAAGGTGATGAGAGCGGATTAAGAAAAGAAATAGAAAATCTTCAAAATAAAATTAAGGATTCCCAGCAAGATAATAGTTTTTCAGAAGACGAGTTAAAACAATATGAGAAGCTTAAAAAAGAAATATTGGAATTTGAACAGTTACTACAAAAACAGGAAAAAGATAAAATCGAAATAGTTGTTCTGAAAGATGAGGATTTATTCGATTCATCATTTAGCTACAAATTCAATCAATTATCTGACTTGAATTCAAAGGCGATACAGGAAATATTTGATTCTGTCAGGCAAAAGGCTATTAAAGAGTGGCAAGATGAATTGTCTGCTAAATTAACTGATATTGATGAATTGCTAAATAAGTATAAAAAAGAAATTAAGGATAAAAAAGCGTCTGATGCTTACAAGAAAGGGAGTAGCCGGTTAGATCAAAATAAACAGTACAAAGAGCTTAACGAGAGGTTAGGTATTGAGAACAAAAAACTAGCAGATATTTTTTTGCTTCAAAAGCAAATAGGCAATATCAATACACAAAAGAAAACACTATTTGAACAAACCATAAAAAATCATATTTCTTTTGCTACTAAAATTGATGAGTTGATTCGTGATTTTTCATTAATGCATGACGATATAGAAATAAAAATAGAAAAATTCTACCGTCATGATAAATGTAAAGAGCTATTGAAGGATTTTATCAATCTCCAAAGTCATGACAGGCAGAGTTTTGTCAATGATTGGGGCAGTAAGTATCAGGCTGATGCCGAGTCAAACATTGAAGGGTTTCTTCAACAAGCTTTAGAGAATAAAATAGAGTTAAAAGCATATAAAGAAATCAAAGATTTAACCAAAGGACTGTTAACGGAAAATTGGTTTTTAATTTCTTACGAACTAACCTACCAGAATGATACTTTTAATAAAATGTCCGATGGCAAAAAAGCCTTTGTCATTCTAAAGCTATTATTGGAATTTAGTCATAAAGAATGCCCTATTTTAATAGATCAACCAGAGGATAGTTTAGACAATAGAGCTATTTATAATGAGTTGGTTGCTTATTTGAAGCAAAAGAAGAAAGACCGTCAAATTATATTGGTCACGCATAATGCAAATATAGTTGTTAATGCTGATGCAGAAGAAGTGATTGTTGCCAATCAGCACGGGGAAGATTCAAAGAATCAGGACAATATTAAATTCCAATATATTACTGGCAGCCTTGAAAACACAAAATCAAAGAATGAATGTAGTGATATTATCCTGCAATCCCAAAGTATAAGGGAGCATGTATGTGAAATATTAGAAGGTGGTACAGAAGCGTTTAAGAAAAGAGAGTATAAATATGCACTTGGAGATTCAAAATGACTTCTTCTCCAAAACAATCTCAAATCGTCCTCTACACCACCCCTGACGGTACAGTTAAAATAGACACCGTTTTTCAAGATGAAACCATCTGGCTGACCCAAGCCAAGATGGCGGAACTTTTTGATGTAAAACGCCCAGCCATCACAAAACATCTGAAAAATATTTTTGAAAGCGGAGAATTAGATGAAAAAGTGGTTGGTTCCATTTTGGAACACACCACTCAACACGGAGCCATAGCGGGTAAAACCCAAACTAAAGCCGTTAAATATTACAATCTCGATGCCATTATTGCTGTTGGATACCGTGTCAATTCCAAAAGAGCTACCCAGTTTAGAATATGGGCAACCGCTATCCTTAAAGAATACATCATCAAAGGCTTTGCTATGGATGATGATCGCTTGAAACAGGTCGATAAGTGGGATTACTTTGATGAGTGGTTGGAACGAATCCGGGATATTCGAGCTTCAGAAAAACGCTTTTACCAGAAAATTAAGGATATTTACACCACCGCTATTGATTACGATAAAAAATCCGAGCAGGCACAGATATTCTTCAAAAAGGTACAGAATAAAATGCTTTGGGCGACCACAGGAAAAACCGCAGCTGAACTGATCGAAGCCAGAAGCAATTCTGATAAAACCAATATGGGGCTGACGGCATGGCGAGGCTCAATTGTAAGAAAACAGGATGTTGCCATTGCTAAGAATTATCTGAAAGAAGATGAAATCAAAGATCTGAATGAAATTGTTACCATGTATCTTGATTATGCGGAAAGACAGGCACGCAAACGACAAACTGTCACTATGGAACAATGGGCAGATAAACTGGATGGCTTTTTGGCATTTAATGAGCAGGAGATTTTGACCCATGCTGGAAACGTTAAAGCGGAAGTTGCCAAAAAAATTGCAGAAGCCCGTTATATGGAATTTGATAATAAACGTAAAAAAGTTGAAGCACTGGAAGCAGATGAAGAAGATTTAAAAGAGCTTGAAGAGATAGAAAAGAAATTGCTGGAAAATCGGGGAAAACAAGATGAATGAAGCCGAAACCAGAGCAGAATTAATCGACCCTAAACTTCAAAGTTGCGGTTGGGGCGTGGTAGAGGACTCAAGAATCCTGCGTGAACGCAATGTCTGTAAAATAACCGATGGCAGAATACAGGTTGGTGGTGGCAGGAAAAAACCGCTGATTGCTGATTATATTCTGGTTTATAAGGGCATCAAGCTGGCAATAGTCGAGGCAAAAAGCGATGAATTGGAAGTGGGCGAAGGTGTGGCACAAGCCAAGCTCTATGCTCAGAAACTTAATCTTGAAACCACCTACTCTGCCAATGGCAAAGAAATTTATCAAATTTGCTTAAAAACAGGTGAAGAAAAATCAGTTGATGATTTTCTGTCACCACAAGCCTTATGGGATAAAACCTATAGCGATCAAAATGACTGGCGCGAGCAATTTGCTACTGTTCCTTTTGAAGATAAAAGTGGCACTTGGCAACTGCGCTATTATCAGGAAATTGCAGTCAAAAACACGCTTGAAGCCATTGCCCAAAATAAAAACAGAATTCTATTAACCCTTGCCACTGGTACAGGAAAAACCGCTATTGCGTTTCAAATAGCCTGGAAGCTGTTTCAAACCCGCTGGAACTTGAATCGGGACGGAAAGAGACGACCACGTATCTTGTTTTTGGCAGACCGCAATATCTTGGCAGATCAGGCGTTTAATTCATTTTCTGCTTTTCCAGATGATGCAATGGTGCGTATTAAACCCAAAGAGGTGAAAAAGTCGGGTAAAGTGCCGACCAATGGCAGTATCTTTTTTACTATCTTTCAGTCCTTTATGACGAAGATTTCAAAATATAAGAGCTTTGTATCACAACCAACAAATGATGCAATCTATGCCATGGTAGCTGAATCACAACTACCCTACGAAGTTAATCGATACAATTTTGGACAATATCCACAAGATTTCTTTGATTTTATTATTATTGATGAATGCCACCGAGGAGGAGCTAATGATGAGGGTAACTGGCGAGGTATTTTAGATTATTTCTCTCCAGCCGTTCAGCTCGGTTTAACGGCAACCCCGAAGCGCAAGGACAATGTGGATACTTACGCATATTTTGGTGAGCCTGTTTATATCTATTCGTTAAAAGAAGGCATTAATGATGGCTTTTTAACACCGTTTAAAGTCAAACGCATTAAGACAACACTGGATGACTACATATACACGCCTGATGACAATATTATTGAGGGTGAAGTTGAAGAGGGAAGGTTATACGAGGAAGATGATTTTAATAAAATAATTGAGATCAAGGAGCGAGAGGCGAAACGGGTTCAGATTTATATGGATGAAGCCAACCCGGATGATAAAACCATTATTTTCTGTGCAACTCAAGTTCATGCGGCGGCAGTCAGAGATTTGGTGAATCGGTATAAAAACTCCACGGATACAAATTATTGTGTGCGTGTTACCGCTAATGATGGCGAAATAGGCGAACAGTTTTTACGGGAGTTTCAAGACAATGAAAAAACGATTCCGACCGTTTTAACCACTTCGCAAAAACTTTCCACGGGCGTAGATGCCCGAAACATACGTAATATTGTTCTCATGCGTCCTGTGAATCAGATTATTGAATTTAAGCAAATTATAGGGCGTGGAACAAGACTTTTTGATGGGAAAGATTTTTTTACGATTTATGATTTTGTTGATGCCTATCAACGGTTTTCTGATCCCGAATGGGATGGTGAACCTGTCGAAAAAGATCCCTGTAAGGTTTGCGGAGAAATTCCTTGTATTTGTGAAAAAGAACCTCCCAAGCTATGCCCTGAATGTGGAGAATCACCTTGTATTTGCATCAAGGATCCACCGCCACCTTGTGATAAATGTGGGCAAAGTCCTTGTGCCTGTTCCAAAAAAGTAAAGATAAAGCTAAAAGACGGCAAAGAGAGAGAAATTCAACACATGGTTGCGACTTCTTTTTGGAGTGCAGACGGCAAGCCAATTTCAGCAGAAGAGTTTTTAAATAATCTATTTGGTGAGCTACCTAATTTATTTAAAGATGAAGACGAATTGCGAACGCTGTGGAGTAACCCGCAAACCCGTAAAACACTATTGGTAAAACTAGACGATGCAGGCTTTGGTAAGGATGAATTGGGTACGCTGAAAAAATTAATTGATGCAGAAAAAAGTGATTTATACGATGTTTTGGAATATGTTTTTAATAGTGACATAAAGCCCATCACCAGAGAAGAAAGAGTAAGCAGAGCAAAGGCCACGATATTGGCATTTTTAAATAAAAGGCAGCAGGAATTTATAGAGTTTGTCTTGAATAAATATATTGAATCAGGCGTAGAAGAGCTTGATCAAGAAAAATTACCTGTATTGCTTACTAACAAATATCATTCACTTGAAGATGCAAAGGAAATATTAGGTGAAGTGGCAGAAATTAGTTCTCTGTTCATTGAATTTCAACAGCATTTATACTCTCAAAAGGTAGCGTAAGTGCATAAAAAAGGGCTAACGAATAAGGTTAGATTGTGAGAGCGGAGCGAGCCACAATCTAAACCGTTTGTTGGACAAGCCCGACAGTGACAGTTTACAGAAAATAGCTTTTTGGGGAGCTTTCTGGTTTAGACAGAAATAATGGAATAATACTGGATGGTTGGTCTGGCGTAGTTTAAGAGTCTCTGTTTTGTCATAATAAGCTGGTTTTTTGTGATATTTGGTGTTTTTTTGAGTGCAATAATCCATTGCCGGTGAAACCGGAAAAAAATTGTAGATCGAGATTGTTAGTTGAGTGTCACATAACGAAAACCCCTTATTTGGCTCAGGTTGAATTATTCTGCAGTAGAAGTTTACTTGCGGGTATCATCGTTTTGATGATTTCCATTTTTGATCCGCAATATTTACAGACGATGTCTGCTCTCGGCTTACTTTTTTTGCTTATTCTGCTGGGGTTGAACCTGAGAATTAGTCGCAGTAATTTTATGAGTTTTTTACTGCAAGGATGCAGAAACCCGTAGCATCTTGTTTTGCGAAACCCTTTAGGGAGTACGTGGCGCATCAGTAACCACAGGAAATCTTCACCGGTAACGGTTCTGGTTTTGTTTTTTCCAGTTTTGGCATCAATATACCTGAAAGTGACCATTCCTTTTTCGCACTTTAGGATGTCTTTTTCCTGAATAACGCCTTTGTAGAGATATTTGCCGAGATAGATCAGAGCTTTATCGCCATTGCCAACGAACTTGCAGTCAACGACCCACTTTTCAGGACAATTTCGCGGAATCTGGAGTTTGTGATCAACCATCTTTTCGAGTAGTTTTGATTTGAAGACTTTCGCAAGGTTTTTGTGATAGAAAATTGACTTTGCAGATTTAACCCGCCATAATCTAGTTTCAC
>Ga0307990_1003391_pt1 | contig 12167 bp, 8 predicted proteins | sample EllFjometagen129_FD_203168 | JGI IMG/M metagenome (GOLD analysis project Ga0307990, IMG submission 203168) | Marine microbial communities from Ellis Fjord, Antarctic Ocean - #129 | ecosystem: Environmental > Aquatic > Marine > Unclassified | place: Southern Ocean | collected 2014-10-08
TTTAAATCACCAAACGGAGCGTTTATATTCGCTGTACTCAGATCAATTACTGATACGATAATAAAAAATGATCAAAACGTGCTTGGGTCTCTAAATATTATTGCTAACTTGCAAACTGATTAGTTACCTTTATTTATTATTGTTAGTTATATTTTCAAGTGCAGTAATTCGTTTTTCTTGCTTAATTATATACAACGTCAACTCTTCAATCTTCTTCAGCAACAATGCATTCATCTTTCCAAGTTCAATACCGTTTTCCAGTACATCTTTACCTGTTTAGTGATTTATAGATAAACCATCTTTTTAGTAAAAATATTTCCGTTTACTTTTACTTTAATAAAATATATCCCTTTGAGTTGTGATTTAAGGTTTATCTGTATTTTGTTTTTAAGTATTTTTTGTTCATAGTAAACAGTATTGCCCATAGTATTTAACACTTCTAAAGAAAATTCCGATAAATCTTTTTCAATGAACTCAATGTTGAAAATGCCATAATTAGGATTTGGATATAAATGAAAAATTCGATTACCAATGAAAATACCATTAGTTGATTTTGATAATTTGGCATTTGTTAAAGATGATAATTCATTATAACTTAACAATTTAATCGAATCATAATTACTTTTAGAATCTCTTGTTTCACAACTCGGGCATGGTGTAATCCTTGATATAAAATGACTACCTGCTTGAGCATGAAAACCCGGTTGTAAAAACACACTCTGATGGGCTATATATTCAGCCGTAACCCCAGATGGTATTGTTCTCCATTGTTCAAAAGGACAACTATTATCACAACTCCACAAGAATTGCATTGTCTCTGGAACAATCTCCCAAGGATTGCTACTTCCACCTAAGGAATAATAATCCAGATATAAATTATATAATTCCATTCCAATTAAGCAATAATCAATCTGGTAGTCTGGATCAGGCTTGATGTGAAAAATTGCTGCTTGTTTATTGCTAAAATTATAATTTCCTGGAGTTAAATCGTCAATGGTATACCATTCATTATAATAAGCACCATACCATCCCCAGTTAAAGTGGAAATAATCATCATCTGTTTCCTCATAACCATCACAAATAAAGGCATGTCCTCCGTCTTCCTGACCTCTATACATAATCGGCTGCCCGTTATCTAAATCATTTTTAATAAATTCTTTCCATGTATTATTGCTATACCACCATTTCCTTTTATAATCAGCATCCTGATGATAACCAAATATTAATTCGAAAGCTTCAACTGCATCCTTTGTGCTTGCACTTGATTGACACAAATCATCACTACAATAATTCATGTCAACCGATTCGGCACAATCATAAACAAGTTTTGAAATAGCAGCCAATTCGTTTTCAAAATTTTCATTTTCATATTGTATTAAAACATCATTCATATTACACCAGTCGTAATAAGTATAAAACCAATAATTAATAGGATGTTTCCAATAATACATAATTTGAGACATAGCAATTGCTACACAACCTGCAGGACATTTTTGACAACTACATTCACTATTATCCGGCATATAAAAATTATAACCCGGGCAATCGAAATCGTTTGTCCTACTTTGTCCCCATTCTGAAGTAGTTAAAGGTTCAACCGATCTATTGGTTTTTGAAAAATCTTTATTCAATATTCTTTCCCATTTTTCAATGGTAAAAGAGTTATCCACATTGTTGGCAATTATACTATATATATCTCTTTTGTATGATTCCATCCATTCGATGTAAGCAGGCGGGGAATTTTCGATTGGAAGAATACTACCGCTCAAAGAGTAGGAAAGAACCGGTATGGACGCATCGGTAGCAGCGATATTTACATATCCGCCATTTTCGAAACACACAGTATAATAGCATAGAGTATTTTGAAAATTGTTTTCAATGATATCTGCGAAAATTACCGGTCTTTGATTCTCTTTTAATTTAACAATATGTTCAAAAAAGTTAATAGCTACCTGTTTTGCTTTTTCATGTTCCACTTTTACTGCATATAACTGAATGTTAAATAGTATAATCACTAAAATGATGAATGTTTTTTTAAATTTGATATAAATCATAGCTTATTATTTTAAATTAATTCTAATATCATTTGCATTGAATAATTCTATGAATAAATCCATATAACATAAGTTATTAGTTGGTAAATCAAACCCATAACTTACCTTTCCATTTAAATAAACCATTTCGTTGTATGATACCTTATCTAGTTTATTCAAAATATTAATACTATCACTCATTATTTGAATTCTTATATTCTTCTTATTCCTAAAATCTTCCAAATTAAATAATAGCCTGTTCAATTCAACATAATAGAAATTTGTATCATAAGGTCTTCGTTTGATGTATCCTTTTATTTTAACCGATTCACCTTTTAAATCAAGTTCTTCATGGCATTCTCTTTTACAGTATTCCAATACATCAATAACAGTTAAATAATCAGCATCCAAATCTATTATTTCTTTATTTGTTGAGCATGAATAATGAATTTGTAATAATGTAATAATTGATAATAATAGTAAGATTGATTTTGCCACTTTTTTCATTTTTTAGAAATTTTTATATTAATACCAATTCCAAAATTTGTGATATGCAAATTCCTGAAATATTCAAGTTTTGTGAATTCTTCATCTTTGTTTAGATGAATATAATTATAACGGTAATATATCAAAATGCTGAGAATAGTATTAACTGAATAGCCCATGGCCAACTTTCCGTAAAGGTTTATGCCATTTTGTGTTTCATTATAATCATACTGGCTACTTTTAATATTTAAAAATGATAAACCTGTTCCTGCTTCAGGTAATATTATAAAACGAAACGGTAATTTTTGTTCGTATTTGATATTTATTGCAGGGAAATAATACGAAGCATTTACAACAGGATTTTTTTGCATGGTAAATAAGGAGTTAAAAGAAATACCAGTATATACATTATTTGTCAATTTGTAGGCTACTCCAAAGTTAGCAGTAATAACACCTTTATAATCAATGAAAAACCTTTCATCAGGTGAAGGATATCCAACGTCAACATTTATATAAAACTTTTCCTGCGAAAATGACGGAATAACACTTATAAAAAAGTAATAAATAATAAAAACACTTACATGTTTTATAAACAAATAATGACTATTTCTTTTTTTCATTTAATAATAATATTTTTTTCTCTAACTCAATTACATACAGCGTCAACTCCTCAATTTTCTTAAGCAACAATGCATTCATCTCTCCAAGTTCAATACCGTTTTCCAGTACATCTTTTTCTGTAGGAATATCAGGCAAATGTTTGTTGTTTTCAATAAAGTTTTCTAATTGATCTAATGGCATAAGTTTGTAGCTTTCGTCAAATACCTCATCAGGCCAATTTGTCAACTGTACTTCTACTTCATGCGACCATATTTTACCATTTACTTTTAAATCAACCTCACGGTTTTGGAAACCTACAATAAACTCATTATTACGTAATACAGCATTGAAATGTCCACCTGCAAAAAATTGAATATCGCCATTTAAAGCTTTATTAATAATTTTTAAACTTAAATGCTCAGGGTTATTTCCCTTTGGTATCATAATTTTAGAAGCATTTTCGTTTACACTTCCAAGAATTGTAAGGAAATCAGGGTCAACCCAATCGGATTGAGTTATTTTACCTATTATAGCATCGTTTAAGCTTATATTCCCGTTAACATCAAGCTCTGTTTGCGGGAACTGGGTTTGAATTCCAACTCTACTCATTCTATAAATATTACCATCTATATTTTCTGACCAAATTGAAAAATCCTCCGGATTTTGCCAAACCGCCTGTCCATTAAATCCGCTACAAGCTAATACACGTCCGGCTTGTGCACCCTGACTTTGTAAACGAAGTCCTGTCATTTTTATAGTTCCTACAACATCAAGTTTTGTTTCGGGAAGTTCTTCACCTGTGCCTATACCCACGTTTCCCTGGTTGAAAAGGTAAGCTGCCTGAGTGCGAAAAACCAAACCACCACGATAATCGGCAGTAATTCCATGACCACTATTACCAAGTAGTAGATGAGCTTGTGCTCCGCTACTCCATGAATATGGTTCGATAAAAATAGCTGCTTCTTCACCTTGGTCAGCACGTAAATGCAGTTTTGCCTGTGGCACAATAAGCCCAAAACCATTGTCAACGTTACCTATGGCTATCTTTCCTGTGCTATTGAACAAGCCATTTATATTAGGAGCTTCACTTATGAATAGTGTTGGTTTGGTGCTTGAAAATCCTACCATTAGACTACGTTCCATATTGTTTTCAAGATATTTTCCTGCACTATAAGAACCGGAACCAATAACTATGGCTCTATCTCTATTTGATTTTACTGTGCTACCAATAGCAATGGCTTTAGTATAATTTGCAAACGAATAGAAACCAATTGCTGTAGAGTAAAATGCAGTAGCCTGTGAGCCAAAGCCTGAAGCAAATGTAGAATGCCCGTTTGCAACTGTATTTGTTCCAATGGCACTTGGGTTTATGCCGGAGGTTGAAGTTCCGCTACAATTTGTGCACTGACTATATGTTACAGAAGTAATAAGCAATGCAAGCGTAATAATTAGGATTACTTTTTTCATATTAATAATTTTTATGTTAATTGATATTTTAATTTTTAATCCATGTTCCTGAAATAATTGTTTTGTTGTTATCTGTTACCGAATAGTAATAGGTACCCTTTGACAGAGTATTTGTTTTAACAGTTGTTATTCGATCTGGCATTGGCTTTTTTAAGATTTGCCTTCCAAATGTGTCAAATAAATTGAATATACAACTTTTTAATGCAGTTCGAATATTAATGATTTCATTACCCGGGTTTGGGTATACAACAGCTTCGGAAATAGTAAAGTGAATATTTTCAGGAGTTTGAACAAAGCCTAAAGAATCAATCTTTAAAATATATCCATCACGTTGAAAATAGGTTGCTGTATAGTCATTGCGCGTACCTGCAAGCAACACACCTCCGTCTGAAGCAGCAGTAACCGAGTATAACCAATAATAATCATCGCCACCGATATATTTTTCATATTCCAAACCCAGAGTATCATTGAGCTTTGCTATGTAAAACCAACTTGGTTCATGACCGGTCATGCCTTGCAGATTATGATTGCCACCAAGATAGATACAACCCGGATAGTAAAAATCTATTCCTTGTACTTCAGCTGCCCTCGAATTGGTGTCGGGATGTGTTAGGTGTACTTCATGTATTACATTAAAGGCAGTATCTAATAAATATGCATTTATCAGATGTTCTACATCTCCGGTTTTAGGATTGGGTACACGGTCACTTCCTCCTGTCAGTAAAATGCTATCATTGTATAGCAAAGCATTAAATGGAGGAAAAAGAAATTCAGGATAATGTTTCACGCCAATTTGTTCTAGTTTTTGGTTTAAAACAATACAGCTACTAACATAGGAACCCTGTCCCTGATAATGTGCAAGCCAATTGTGTAGCCAAATTGCTGTTGAATCAGGGCTATAGGTCAGACCCCATACTTCACCTGCATCGCTACCGGAATATGTGACAAAATTGAGACTATCCCCCTCTGCTGACAACTTTAATATAAACATATTAATATTTAAATGAGGAGAACAAGCATACAAAATATCACCATTAATTAATTCCATAGCACTAGACTTATATGAACCGAAATAATAATTATTGAATTTAAAAGTCTTTTCCCAAACCAAATCTAAATCATCAGTAATGCGCCGCATTATAGTAAAAGGATGGTGCGGGTCCTCACCCTTCTTATGTCCCCAGCCTGTTAATAAATAGCCTTTGGGTTCTGTTGTTAGTTTGTCAATATAGAAGAAAACAGAAACAGTATCTTCTTTGGCATACTTAATACTTAGAGTATCACCTTGTAGGCTAATCTTGTATAAATAAGTATCATAAACATAAATACTGTCAGTTGGTGGAGCTTTTCTTACCAGTCCCACAAAACAGCCATCATCATTTAGTTTAAACAAAGTTGGAGCTTCATCGTAATCACTATCCATTATAATCTCAAAACTGTATTGCTGGGCATGTATTACTCCTGAGAGTACAATAAACAAGCTAAATATTACAATTAAAGGGTACTTGTTCAAATTCCGATACATATTTTTTGTTGTTAGTTTTAATCTATATAAGTTAGTATATTAATAACAGGTATTTCCATTATCAAATAGCGATGCCCTACATATATCCAATAATCATGTTGGATATGGTAAACAGGAACCCAGTATGGATTGCCTTCTATAATACAATCTTTAAAGTCTTTATTTGTCGTTGTCTCATAATTAAGGGCATAATCAATATAATGATTCATATAAAAGCTCATCTCTACCATAGGCAGACATTTTTCAGTATCAGTAATTGGGGCAACTGCTTCTGTTGCATAGAATATCTTATAGTCAAGATAATTATCAGGATTATTTGTTAAAGGATCTTGGGTTGGGATAATATATGTGTTGACCACGTTTGAATAACGCCAGCTTCCTCCCTGTGGTGGTTCCGGTAGTACATTATTAATTACTCGTAATTCCAATTGTGATGCTGCATCCTCAGGGGCATAGTTTCCACTTCCACACAACCCCATATTTTCACCGTAAAACCACACACCTTCTTCCAATGATCTTATCCCTTCATTCCCAATCAACGCACCAACACTAACAATAGCATCTCCGTTGCTATCAGTACCGGTTTGTTCCAGGTCAACAAGCAACAATTTCATGTTTTCATAATCCACGCGTCCCATTTGTGCTTGTATGGTATCAATTACTTTATCGTAATAAACCAGCATCAGGTTGGGGTCGTTTATTCTTTCAATTTCGTCCAATGGCATTGTTATTTCCGCAATTTCAAATGTCTTTTTATTGCATTCAATACCGGTATAACAAAAGTTATAGTTTAACAAAGATTCAAGTTCGAGAACTGCACTGTCGGCGGTATATAGTTCACCACCTGATTTTAGATCAGGGTTATTCCTGTAATATTCCATTTTAGTTTTAAATGCTAAAACATGTTCAGTCATTACCTGTGATTTTTCATCAATAGAAATTTGATTGTTGATTTGTTTGTTTAAACCTTCTTGTTGCTTTTGACAATTTGTCAAGTAAAACGTAATGCTTGATAACACTATTAAAAATCTTACAAGCTAAGTAATTTTTTTAATCATAATGATTTTTTTTTAGATGTGAATAATAAATAATTTAATTAATAGTCATAAAAAACAAACTAAATTAATTGTTAAATGTAGAAGTAAAAAGTAGTTCAAATAATTAGTATATTAATATGAGCAAATAAATAACAATTAATAAATAACAAATGTAGTAAAATCTATAATCCTTTGTCAAGTTTTTATTTGTGATTTAATAAATATGAGGGAGGGGTAATGGCTTATTATCAATGTGTTAATTTGTTGATAAGTTTTATAATATTACTATGCAGGAAAAGTTTATCATAGAATTGAACGAATTATACAAATTTTTATCAGATGCGTTTATTAATTTTTCAAATACATTTTCAAAATGTTTTTTGCAGGTATTTTCACTATAGGGGATAAATTGTTGTAGTTTAAATAAAGTAAGAATTAACAGAATCTCTATGTAATACCAACTGAACATCCAAATTACCGATATATTTCGTTTCTTTTTTCCTTTCTCTGCGTTAAATATTATTTCCGTCCGCACGGATGCAAAGAATATTTGCCTTGACAAAGAAAAAAATATTTCAAAATATTTATCAGCAATTTAGAAATTCAATTGGTATAAGACTCATAATAAACTAAAATATAAAAATGTATTATTCAACTTATTTCAGGACGAGACATGTTAATCAAAAAAAGCTAATCCCAAAATAAGGAATCAGCTTTTTTTATTAAGATTTTTAGATTCTTCTAAAAACTTGATCTAACTCTTTATAGGTTTCACCATAATTGTAAGTACTGTACCTACTAATACTGCAATACCTGAAACTGTAAAAGCAAGCGGGAAATTACCCATATCGCCTAATGCGCCACCAATCATTGGACCTACGATACCACCAACACCATAAGCGAGGAATATAAAAGGATAATTTTGTCCAACATTTTTCGCACCAAAAATATCTGCGGTAATAGTTGGAAAAAGTGCAAAGTTACCACCAAAGTTAAACCCGATTATAGTAGCTCCAAGATAAAGAAGATATTCACTACCTGCCATATAAGTAAACGAAATTACAACAACACCCTGAATAGCAGTCATAAAAATAATTGAAGTTTTTCTTCCAATTTTATCACTTATAATCCCCCAGATAATTCTACCAAGACCATTAGCAAGACTAAAGAAAACAGCCATTGCTGTACCTGCTATGGCACTTGCAGAAACTGCATCCATCCCTGCTTCTTTTAAAGCTTCAATAGGATAAAGTTTCATTAATCCGATTGACATAAGTCCGGCTCCTGCACTAAATACAAAGGTGAAAAATATAAGATAAAACTGAATAGATTTCAGCATATTGTTACTGTTAAAATCTTTTACAGGAGTTGCTTTTTTCTCAGTAGTAAGTTTTTCTTTTTCTTTAAATCCTGCCGGTTTCCATCCTTCCGGAGGAAATACCATCCACATACCGCCAATAATTACCATAACAGCAAAAACTATCCCGTAAATTGTGAAAGTTGATGAAAGTCCAACATTTTCAATTAAATGCCCCCATGATCCGGCAAGTTTTACCCAACCCATAGCACCAAATCCAAAACCGGCTACAGCCAATCCTGTAATCATACCTTTTTTGTCGGGAAACCATCTCATACCTACTGCAATTGGGACAACATAAGCAAAACCAATTCCTGCTCCACCAATTAATCCAATAAAAATAACCAGAGCCCAGAAGCTGGTTCCACCAAATAATCCGGCTAATGCATAACCAAGTCCTAAAACAACACCGCCTATCATAGCTAATTTTTTAGGACCCCATTTATTTAATTTTTTCCCTGCAAAGACCATAAATACTGCAAAAGCCGCAAGTCCGACAGAAAACACAATTTGGGTATCTAATTTTGACCAACCGGCTCCTATAAGATCTGGAGTAAATACAGACCATGCGTATATTGCACCTAAGGCAAGTTGAATCAAAATAGCACCGAGAATTACAAATCCTCTATTCATAACTTTTTTTTCCATAATTAATTTATTTTGGTTAATAATTTTTGTTCATGTTAATGCGAAACAGAAATGCAAAAATTTTATAAGTTTATTCCGCAGGTATAACTAATTCTAAACAGTTCCCCGATAGCTATCGGGATCGCAAACCTTTTAAAAATTAGTTTAAAGAAAAAAGACACTTTGGGTATAAAAACCCAAAATGTCTTAATATTATTGAAATTATCTATCGTTTAACTTCAACTTTTGCTCCATCAATGATTGCATCAACAACACCCGGATCGAGTAATGTAGAAGTATCTCCAAGATTAGTAGCATCGCCTTCACCAATTTTACGTAAAATCCTTCTCATGATCTTACCTGAACGGGTTTTTGGTAATCCACTTACTAATTGAATTTGATCTGGTTTAGCTATAGGTCCGATTTGTTTAGTAACTGTCGCTCTAATCTCTCTTTCGATATTAGCAACTTCAGTATCAGAAAGTTCATCACAAATTACATAAGCATAAATACCGGAACCTTTAATTTCGTGAGGATAACCAACTACTGCTGATTCGTTTACTTTTGGATGCTGATTTATTGCATCTTCAACTTCGGCAGTACCAATTCTGTGACCCGAAACATTGATTACATCATCAACTCTACCCATGATTCTGTAATATCCTTCTTCGTCACGTTTTGCACCATCACCGGTAAAATATAATCCTTTGTATGAAGAGAAATAAGTCTGACGACATCTTTCGTGATCTCCATAAGTTGATCTTATCATTCCCGGCCAAGGGAATTTAATACATAAGTTACCTTCAACAGAATTTCCTTTAAGTTCTTTTCCTTCGTTATCAACAAGCATTGGTTGAATTCCGGGAAGTGGTAAAGTTGCAAAAGAAGGTTTTGTAGGAGTAATTCCTGCAAGTGGAGTTATCATAATTCCACCTGTTTCGGTTTGCCACCAAGTATCAACAATTGGACATTTTCCTTTTCCAATAAGGTCGTGATACCAACGCCATGCTTCTTCATTAATCGGTTCGCCAACTGTACCAAGAACTTTAAGAGAACTTAGATCTTTGTTTGTAACAAATTCGTTTCCTTGCGCAATCAAAGCACGAATTGCAGTAGGTGCTGTATAGAATTGATTTACTTTATATTTATCAACAACATCCCAGAATCTTCCTGCATCAGGCCATGTAGGTACACCTTCGAACATAACTGTTGTAGCTCCAGCCAAAAGCGGACCATAAACAATATATGAATGTCCTGTTACCCATCCAATATCAGCAGTACACCACCAAACATCACCATCACTATATTGGAAAACATTTTTGAAAGTATACTCTGCAAAAATCATATATCCAGCAGTAGTGTGCTGTACACCTTTTGGTTTACCGGTTGAACCGGAAGTATAAAGAATAAATAATGTATCTTCAGAATCCATTACTTCAGCTTTACAATCAACAGAAACATCTTTAATTGCATCATCCCACCAGATATCACGTCCTTCTTTCATTTGAATTTCTTCTCCTGTACGTTTGTAAACTATCACTTTTTCAACTGTTGGGCAAGTTTCTAAAGCTTCATCAACGATATTTTTTAGTGGAATAGTTTTAGTACCACGATATCCACCATCAGAGGTAACAACAATATTTGAAGTTCCGTCTTTAATTCTATCACCTAATGCATTAGCAGAAAAGCCTGCAAAAACAATAGAGTGGATTGCACCAATTCTTGCACAAGCAAGCATTGCAATTGCAAGTTCAGGTATCATAGGAAGATAAAGTGTAACTCTATCACCCTTTTTAATTCCTTGATTTTTCAAAGCATTAGAAAATTGGCTTACTTTTTCGAATAGTTCACCGTAAGTTAATCTTACAGTCTCATCTTTAGGGTCATTAGGTTCCCAGATAATAGCAGTCTGATCTTTTCTCATGAAAAGATTTCTTTCGAAAATATTTTCTGTAATATTTAATTTTCCGTTTTGAAACCAGTTAATATTTGGCTCATCAAAGTTCCATTCAAGAACTTTGTCCCATTTTTTATGCCAATAATAATCCTCAGCAATTTTTTCCCAAAATCCTTCAGGATTTGCTACACTTTCTTGATATTTTTCAAGATATTCTGCCAAGCTAGTAATTTTGTTTGTCATAACTTTTTTTTCTTTTTATTAATTAATAATTTGAATTTTGTCTAAAAAAAATCAATAATATTTATTCAAAATATATATATTATCTAAATTTTGTGCGCCAAAGATATGAAAAATTATTTTAACTTTTTATATGATATTTGAAATAGATTTATATGCCAAATTAAAACAAAAAACAAAACAAAAATAATTTTCTAAACAATTAACGAATTACTTAATAATTGCAGCATGACAGGTATATTTAATAATTATCAAAATCGTTAACATATAAATATATTATTTAGAAAACTGCATATTTAGACAGTTTACAAATTTTAAATAACATCAATTTAAATTAAATTTTTATCAAAAACATGTGTACATTTGCAAACTTTTTAAAGCTAAAATGATTTAGATTTTCTAAATCTTGACTATTTGTAATTTCTGATAAAAAACATAAGAACAAAAAAAACAATATAAAAAATGAAAATATTTGTATTAAACTGTGGGAGTTCATCAATAAAATACCAATTATTTAATATTGAAAATAAAGAGATCTTAACAAAAGGAATAGTTGAAAAAATAGGACTAAAAGGTTCGTTTATAAAAAACAAACGTAATGACGGAGATACGGTAAATTACAAAATTGAAATACCAGATCACCAAGAAGGAATAAAACATATTCTCAGCATTCTTACTGACAAATCTCACGGAAGCCTAAGAAGTCTAAATGAAATTGATGCAATTGGCCACAGGGTTGTTCACGGCGGCGAAAAATTTAATTCAAGTGTTTTGATAACAGATGAGGTAATTGAAAAAATGGAGGAGTGTATTGAATTAGCTCCTTTGCACAATCCGCCAAATCTAAAAGGGATTTATTCGATGAAAAACATTCTTCCCGGCATCCCTCAGGTTGGAG
>Ga0307990_1003392_pt1 | contig 12165 bp, 7 predicted proteins | sample EllFjometagen129_FD_203168 | JGI IMG/M metagenome (GOLD analysis project Ga0307990, IMG submission 203168) | Marine microbial communities from Ellis Fjord, Antarctic Ocean - #129 | ecosystem: Environmental > Aquatic > Marine > Unclassified | place: Southern Ocean | collected 2014-10-08
TCATGCAGCAGAACATTGACCAGATTCTTGAATACAACAAGCGCCTAGACGAAACACCCTACACCCTGTACCGCGAGGCTGGAAGAGCGAACCAGAGATTCTACCCTCGTCCTTATGACAACTATGTCTTTGAGCGGTATCAAGCGAAATATGGTCTGCCTGTTGAGGGTGAAACGCTCCCCATGTTTGAAGAATTCTATCCCTACGCAGAGCGTATGGGTGTCAAGCAGCTTGAGCAGCGCAAGTGTATGCCGGTCACTCAGTATGCCGAGTACCTGGTAAAGGGTGAACCCGTAGAGTCCAACCTTACGCCGGACAAGGTGGTTCGTCTTCTAAATGAACTGGCGATCGAAGCATTGGCTCTGGCTCAAGGGGCTGAAGAAGCGGCAGATTCGCCGTACAAAGCAGAGCTTCGCCGCTTTGTCACAGATTCGCGGATATTCAAGCTGGCCACCGAGGCCCTCATGGCCAAGGAAGACGCTGCCATTCTGAAGGCCTGTATGCTCCAGAAAAAAGAATACGACAAAGAGCAGGTGGATGATTTCATTGAGAAAATGGAGGCGTCAGTACAAATCTATCAGAAACTGCACGATCTGGGGCAGTCCTGCTATACCAAGGCGAGTTTTCGCATTACCTGGACAAATGGACTCAACGAGTTCAAGGCGGATTTGGACAGGCAGCGAGCATGGGCTTCAGGAAAGGTCATGCTGGATGACGACGAGCTAACACAATCTGAGATAAAACTTCACCCGGTTGGCAAACGTCACCCTTGCGCTGATGTCATTGTGTTGACCCCTTATAGTGAATGATTTTAATTCCCAGGTTTGAACTGAAAGAAAAAAACACCAGCGGAAAAGTCATGACAAAAGAATTTGATCTTAATAAAGCAGACTCGCAAGCCACTATCATTGAACCGGTTACACCTGATGCATTTGACTTCGAGGCCTATGCGGCCTACGAGGCTGACTTGCTGCCCTGCTATTCGCCAAAGAAGCAGGGCGATATTGATAGCATCCACCATGTAGAAAAGAAATGAGAAGATGAAAACATATTTTCAGAAAAAAAGAACCTTCGGGTGGACAGCGGCTCTATTTTTTGCCGCCAGTTGTTTTTTCAGTAGCGCACCTGCGGCTCAGAAGCTAAATATTCTGCTCATTCTCGTGGATGACATGGGCTGGTCTGACATCGGCTGTTACGGCGGCGAGATCAACACGCCTAATATTGATTCACTGGCAAAAAATGGGCTGCGTTTTACGCAGATGTATAATACCGCCAAGTGTATGTCCTCACGCGCCTGTCTGCTGACCGGCCTCTACGCACAGCAGTGCGGGATGGATCAGCAGCCGGTGGCCATGGAAAACGCGGTGACGTTGGGTGAGGTGCTGCGGCCCGCGGGTTACCGCACGTTGGCATCCGGTAAGCATCACGGCACCGATAATCTTTTTGAGCGCGGTTTTGATCACTATTACGGGTTGCGCGACGGCGGCTGCAATTTGTGGAATCCGGGGGTGAAGCGATCGGGTGAACCCGAACCGGGGCGAAAGAATGCAGTTCGTTACTGGTGTGATGATGCGAAAACCTACCACCCCTACACACCGGAAGATAAAAAGTTCTACCTCACCGATGCCTTTACCGATAAGCCGCTAGAGTGGCTGGATGAAAAGGAGTTGAATGAGCAGCCCTTCTTTCTCTATCTTGCCTATACCGCGCCGCACTACCCGCTGCATGCCTGGCCGGAGGATATCGCCAAATATAAGGGCAAGTATGATGCGGGTTATGATGTGATCCGTAAAGCACGCTATGAACGCATGGTAAAGATGGGGTTGATTGATCCGGTGAAATCACCGTTGCCAAAATGGAGCGGAAGTAGCTGGGGGTTGCTAACACGTGAGAGTCTGGAAAAAGAGAAGCTGCGCATGGAGATCTATGCTGCCATGCTAGACCGGGTGGATCAGAATATCGGCAGGATTCTGAAGAAACTCAAAGAGCAGGGAAAACTGGACAACACCCTGATCATGTTTGCCTCCGATAATGGTGGCTGTGCGGAGGGAGCTAACGCCAAAATCAGGTCAACGAAGATTGAGGATTTCGGTACAGTTGCCAGCTTTGAAGCAGTTGGTAAGTCCTGGGCAACGGTCCAGAATACGCCTCTCAGAAACTGGAAGAACTACTCCCATGAAGGCGGTATCCGCACACCATTTATTATGAGCTGGCCGGGGCAGATTAAAAATCCCGGTGGTTTCTATCATGAGCCGGGGCATTTTATCGATATTATGTCGACCCTGGTCGAGCTGACAGGCGCGACCTATCCAGAGAGATTCAAGGGTAAGTCGATTACCCCTGAGCAGGGAATCAGCTTGCTCCCCGCTCTTGAGGGCAAGCCATTGGTGCGCACAAAACCACTATTCTGGCAGTGGTCAAGGGGTGGCGGGATACGTGATGGGAATATGAAAGCGGTCTTCTGGGGCAAGAAGTGGGAGTTGTTCAACATCTCTGAGGATAACAATGAGTCCGACGACCTGTCGTCGCAATATCCGGAAAAGATGAGCAAGATGAAGGAGATGCATAAAAGATGGTACAGCGAGTGCAAAAAATAAAGTCAGCCCGCGTGGTTGGCATAACACGTAACTGTTGCCGACGGGATAACGCACAGCGATAAAAAGGAGAGATCATGTTTAGAGAATCAATTATCAGAACAGCCATAGTGTTATCGTGCATCCTTGTTGTGCAATGTATCCAAGCCCAGGAGAAAACCTTGACTATCGGGTTGATAGGCGACTCTACCGTTGCGAGTATATATGGATGGGGGCCAGCCTTTGCCGACCGATGCGATGAGCGGACCTAAGTGCTCAACTACGCAAAGAATGGTGCCACTCTGGATTCACTGTCTGAAAAACTGGATGAACTGGTCAAACTGAAGCCCGATTATGTGCTGATCCAGTTCGGACACAACGACATGAAGCAGTACGACAGTAGCGCCTATCGGAATAAGCTCATCTCGTATGTCGACCGAATCAAGAAGGCCGGAGGCAAGCCGGTTATGTTGAGTTCGGTTACCCGACGCAATTTCGATGAAAACGGCAAGATCAAACCACGCTTTTGGGGAGACGATCCCAAAAGATCACTGCCCGTTTTCGGTAAAGCCGCTCAGGCCGTTGCCAAAGAATTTAACCTTCCGTTTATTGATTTGTATGCCATCAGCGTGCAGCACCACAACCGGATTGGTGCAGCGGCGAGTACCGCCTATAACTATAACAAGGATGATACGACTCACTTCAGTAAAGAGGATGCGCGAGCGATTGCTGATCTGATTGTCGCGGAACTCAGGCGTGTCGTGCCGGAACTGTCCGGGAATTTGGTCTGTGCAACGCCGACGAAAAGCGAGCTGGTGCAGAGTCTGGAGGGAATTTTCTATGATCCCGATTTCGCGAAGATTCCGGACCGGAGTTTCAAAGCGGCTGACTACGGGGTGAACGCCGACGGCACGACGGTCAGTGGTGCGCTGTTTGTCAAATCCAACGTCGAGCTGCGGCTCGATGAAGGCGTGGTGCTGCAGGCGGTGCAGGATGACGCTGCCTTTCCCGATAAGTGGACCCGTATCGCTGGCATTGAGATGGATTGGCCGGCGGCATTGATCAATGTCTACGAGCAGGGAAATGTACGTATCACTGGCAAGGGCCTTATTGATGGAAATGGTAAGTACTGGTGGAACAAATTCTGGGGGGATCCTCGCGGTAAAGGGGGCATGATGCCGAGTTACAACCGCCGTGGTTTACGCTGGGCGCTGGACTACGACTGCAAGCGGGTGCGACCTATTGTCGTGTATAAGTCAAAGGACGTTCTCTTGAGGGGCTTCACTGTTAAGCGTGCCGGGTTCTGGACGATCACCTTCACCTTCAGCGATCGTGTACATGCTGACGGCATCACGATCCGCAACAACATTGGTGGGCACGGCCCCAGCACCGACGGCATCAATACCGATTCATCCCGCAATGTTTTGATCGAGAACTGCGACGTTGATTGCAACGATGATAACTTCTGTCTCAAAGCCGGCCGCGACAGTGACGGCCTGCGCGTCAACCTCCCGACGGAGAATGTGGTGATTCGCAACTGCAAAACTGGGCGGGGGTACGGATTGATTACCTTGGGCAGTGAAACATCTGGAGGGATCAACAATGTTGAAATCTGTAATATGAAAGCGAACGGAACCGTCAATGGGTTCTATATCAAATCGGCGAAGGTTCGAGGTGGAGTCATCCGCAATATCTGGATTCATGATGTGGAGCTTGACCGGGTGCCCAACCCATTCCATTGGGATCTCAACTGGTTCCCGGCTTACAGCTATCCGCCGCGTCCTAAAGATATTCCTGAGAGTGAGTGGCCTGCGCATTGGCATGTGTTGCTCACCAAAGTCGAGCCGCCGGAACGCGGCATTCCCGAATTCCATAACCTCCGAATATCTAATGTCAAAGTCACCAACGCAAAAACGGTCTTTATGGCAAATGCCTATGCGGAAAAACCGATGCGAAATATTACCTTTGAGAACGTTACGATCGAAGCAAAGAGTGCCGGCAGGCTGACCAACTGCAAGGACTGGACGATGAAAAACGTGTCTATCAAGGCTAACAGTAAGATGAAAGTGAAAAACTCTATTAATATTCAACAGCCGAAATATGAATTGAAAAAGAAATAAAAAATATACCCGCAAGAGAATCATGATGAAAGAATTTGACCAGAATAAAGCAGACTCACAGGCCACTGTCATTGAGCCGGTTGCGCCGAATGCGTTTGATTTCGAGGCATATAAGGAGTATGAAGACGGTTTACTGGATAAGTGCAAATCTTTTTGGGACAGTGACAGAGGCATACTGGTCTATCGACGGATGCGTGTGGCCGAAGTTTTTTCTTACGGCTGTCGGGATATGAAAAATTCGCTCGCATTACAGTTGGGCGGTATGCAAAAAAGCATGGATTATCCGGCGGATGTTCCCAATTTCCTGGAACCCTGGTACGGTCTTGGAACGGTCGCGTCTTCGTTCGGGATCGACTATACCTGGCATGAGGGGCAGTCGCCTGCGTTTAAACCGAAATTCAATAGCATCAAGGATGCACTGGATTTCCCTGTTGCCCGTGCTAAAGACACGCCTATCGGGCAATACACCCTCGATACCATTGACTATTTTTTAGAGCAGACGCAGGGCCGTATCCCAATGTCGCTGTGTGATGTTCAATCACCTTTCAATGTGGCCGCTGAGGTCGTTGATATGACGGCCTTGTTAATTGCTTTGTATGATTGTCCGGATAAGGTGGTTGAACTATTAGATCGCATTATTATGCTTTTATCGGAGTTTTCCCACGAGCAAATCAAGCGGATTTCAGACGCATTGGTCTGGCCGGGACATGGATTTGCCTCTTCTCGTGTGTTCGAAGGGTTTGGCATGGCCGATGACAATTCGATAATGCTTTCAGAGAGTCAGTTTCAGAAGTTCGCGGCCTCGTCGCTGGTCAAGGCTGCTAGAGACTTTGCAGGTCCGGTCTTTCATTCCTGCGGTAACTGGTCGCATCTGGCTCCGGTTGTAAAACAGATCCCCGGCCTGCGTATGGTTGACGGTGCCTTTGGCGCACAAACAGACCCTTCTCCCAACGATGCCGAGGTATTCGGTGAAGTCTTTGCTGATTCAGGTATTATCGTCAACGCTCGGATCGTGGGTGATTCCTCAGAGGTAGCACGGCAGGTTCGCAAACTCTGGGCACCGGATATGAAGCTGATCGTGACAACCTATTGCCATAGCCCTGAAGATCAGCAGCGTGCCTATGAGATGGTGCATGAAATTTGTCAATAAGATGCTTCTTGCCGTGAAGATCATCGTGAATTATCAAAAAACAGCGGAGAGTTAATAATGATTATGAGTTCAAGAGAACGATTGCTGCAAGTACTTTCAGGCCAAATGCCGGATCGTGTGCCGGTTAGCCCATTTGTTCAGGATGAGTACCTGTCGTACTACCACCCTGAAAAAACAAAAGTGAACCGTGTTTTTGATGCGATTGAGTTATTCAAAGAACTGGATTTCGACCTGATCGCCAAACCTCGAGATTTTGAGGTTCCCCATTTTTTATGCAAGAGTTTTCCGAATTGGAAGCTTGACCGGGATAAGCAGATTCGTGATGGCAGGATTTATTTTCGTACGACCATCGAAACTCCGAAAAAAATACTCACCGAGGTGCTGGTTGGACCCGATGCAGGAGTCGCCTCTGCCGGGGTGCATCTCTCAACTCAAGAGTATTTATTAAAGGAGCGGGAGGATATTGAAGCCTTCATCGAGTTCCTTCCGGAAATAGATCCGGAAACAATCGCCGAAATGAAGACTGTTGTCTCCCAATGGCGCAGGGCTCTGGGTGATGATGGAATTGCCGCTCCATGGGGCTGGTGCGGCGTGTTTAACATGGTCAGCGGGTACCGCAATATCGAGTCGTTAGTGATGGATACGTTTGACATGCCGGATATGTACAATGCCTTGATGGAAAAACTATCCGAGCAGATGGCCATTTACAACGCTCACCTGGCCCAGACAGATGTTGAGTGTGTTGGTGTGCAGGGTAATATTGCCAATGGCGCATTGTTCAGTTCTGATTATTTCGCCGAATATATTGAGCCTTATGAAAAAACCGTTATCGATGCGATTCATGCCAATGGTGCGTTTACGATCTATCATAATTGCGGGATGGCAAAAAAACTATATCCCAATTACAAACGGATGGCCTTTACCGTATGGGAAACCGTTTCAGAAGACCCTGTGGGTGATAACACTCTGCAGGATGCCAAGGACTGTTTTGGCGAAACGATGTGCCTTTTGGGAAATCTGGATCAGATCCATTTCCTTAAGACCGCTTTGCCTCAGGAAGTTGCCGGGAAAACCCGCGCGATTATGGAAATAGGCAAACTTGGCGGTCATTACATCTTCTCGACATCTGATTTCCTGGAAAAAGATACGCCGCTTGAAAATATCAAAGCTATGATTGATGCGGCCAGGGAGGCGGGTCGTTATTGATGGCCTGCAAAACAATTTGCTATTAAACTTGTTATTTAAGATCAGGACTTTTGCAAAAAGCCCTGTGGTGTACAGTTATTAGTATTCAGTTTTCAGAAAAGGCGTGTTTTTGACCTGAACCCTAAACCCTAAACCCTGTATCCTTGAAGTTTGCAAAACTTCAGTTAAGATTTTGGAGTTATCAATGTTTGGATTGCAATGGATTGATATCGCGGTAATTTTGGTGTATTTTGGCGTAGTGATCGCCATCGGCGTTTGGGCGTCTCGCAGAATAAAAAACCAGGAAGACTATTTTCTTGCCGGGCGTCGTTTCGGAAAATTTATTCAAACCTTTGCCGCTTTCGGTCAGGGAACCTCGGCTGACAGCGCGGTGGGTGTTACGACCACCACCTTCAGCAACGGTATTGCCGGTGTCTGGAGTTCCTTGTTGTACTTGTTTGCCACCCCGCTGTACTGGATGGTAATGCCGTGGATGCGTCGTCTGCGTCTCATCACACTCGGCGACTTTTTTGAAGAGCGATACGGCTCAAAAATGATGGCCGGTTTGTATGCGGTGATCGGTTCTATTGGGATGATGACCATTATCTCGGTTGGTTTTGCGGCTATGACCAAAACCGTTGTAGCGCTGACTCCAAAGACTGTCGTACAGTACACTGTCGATGAAACTGCTGAATACGAACAGGCCCTAACCCTGGATAAACTAGAGGCCCGCAATTACGATACGCTTACCTCGCAGCAAAAGCAGCAGCTAGAGCAGCTTCGCCTGCAGAAGCCCCGCAAAATGTTCTTCCATCTGAATCCCGATGTCTTGATCTGGATAGTCTGCATTATTGTACTGGTCTACGCGGTGGCAGGGGGATTGGAGGCGGCGTTTTTGACCGATACGCTCCAGGGAATTTTCATTATCATATTGAGCCTCGTATTGTTTCCATTTGCGTTCGACAAGATCAATGCTGTTTTCGGCGGTTCGGGCATCATGGACGCTATGCGAACTATGCACGCCCAATTGCCCCAATCCTATCTGGAGATTCTTGGCTCACCGGTCACACAGGACTTTACCTGGTACTACATCGCGGCCTTGACCATGATGGTTACGGTTAACGTCGTCATCCAGCCCAATTCACTCATCGCAACCGGTTCGGCAAAGGGAGAGTATGAATGCCGTTTTGGTTTTGTGGTCGGCAGTTATATGAAGCGATTCTGTACGGTTCTTTGGGCCTTTTTTGCATTGCTGGCCGTGGTGCTTTATCATGATAAAATACAAAACCCGGACCTGGTGTGGGGCTATGCTACATTGGACCTGCTTGGTCCGCTGAATATGGGATTGGTAGGGCTTATGATCGCCTGCCTTATGGCCGCTTTGATGAGTACTGCCGACTGTTTGATGATCACAGGTTCCAGCCTGATAACACAAAACATCTATCGGCCGTTGTTTCCTGATCGCCCTGAAAAACATTATGTGTTTGTAGGAAGAATTGCCGGTGCAGGTGTCGTGATCGGTGGGGCGTTGATCGCAACCCAGTTTGATACGATCCTTCAACTGCTTAAGCTATGGTGGGAACTGAATGTCATGGTCGCTGCCGCATTCTGGCTAGGCATGAAATGGCGCCGGGCTACACGGCTGGCCGCATGGTGTTCGATGGTTTTGACAATGCTGCTGTTTTTCCTATTGCCCATTTTTGTGCCGATGGTCATGCCTTCTTTGAGGACATCGGATTCGATGTTAAAAACAACACAGCCGCGGCAGATAGTGCGTCAATACGCAGCCGGTCAAATGGAAGTCCAGCAGCGTCAAACGGAAATAGAGCAATGGCAGGCGGCCAGCGTCACTGGTTCTGATAAGACCGAAAAGCCCCAGCCGCTGACAGCCGGGCAGGCCTATGAAAAGACCTACAATCTGCCCAGCAAGCCGATCTTCTGGACGATGGGCATTAAGGCAGATGCCAAAGGTGAAAAATACGGCAGCGGCATGCTGAGCCTGGAACTGGTATTGTTGGATAAATTGGGATTCGATTTGCAGAGGAATCCCTACGCTCTGAATGAAACGATCCGGATTTTGATCAGGACTTTTACACCGTTTGTTATTTTGATCGTGATGTCATTTTTGACACGTCGGGACGACAAAGCAATCCTGGATCGCTTCTTTGTCAAGATGAAGACGCAGGTTCACACAGACCATCAAGAAGATGCACGGCAGATGGAACTGTCCTATGCGAACCCAAGCCGTTTTGATGATCGCAAACTGTTCCCGAACTCGGACTGGGAATTTGACAAATGGGACAAAACCGATACGGTCGGTTTTGCGATTTCTACCGCAGTCGCGGTAGGGGTTGTCTTTTTCCTGATAGGTTTAATTTCGATAGGAAAATAGAAAACGCTGTTTAGGATCAAAATGAAAGGGGATATAATGTTATGTGGAAATCCCAGCTTAAGTTTTTCTGGCAGTAGTACGGAGAAAAACTTTTATCGATAAGGAGCTTATCATGTTTGGATTGTTGAAAAGATTGATACTATTGGGACTATTCGCCATCGGCAGTGCGTTTTGTTGTGCTGCACGAAATAATGTACAGCTTGATTATACCCAATTAATGCTGTCCGGTGCCGAGAAAAACACCAAACTTTGCCTGGTCAATGATCTTGATCATCGCGAGGCATTTCGTATTCGAGCCGACTACGGCGATATGGTTATTGAAGCTGCCACTGAAGCCGGGTTGATCTATGGAGCGCAGGCTGTTATTGACGGAAAATACGAGCCTGGGAAAGTGGAAAAGCCCGATTTCGATATCCGGGGGACGACCCTCTGTTTGATGCCTCATGGCTACCGGGCCACATTGTCACCCAAGCTCTATCCATGGTTTTACGACAAAGCATTCATGACGCGCACGCTTGACTCCTTTGCCGACGCACGTTTAAACACCATCTTTCTCTGGGCAGGTCACATGTTTCCCTATATTGTCGAGATGCCGGATTACCCGGAGGCCGCTTCTGATATTCCGCCTGAGCAGATCAAGGCCAACCAGGAACAATTCCGCTGGTTTACCAGTGAATGCGAGAAGCGCAACATCCAGGTGCTGCTACATTTCTACAACATCCATGTCTCGCCGCCGTTTGCCAAGGCGCATAAGATGCGGACAAATCCCTCAACCCCGACTCCGCTGCTCAAAGAGTACACTCATTACGCTCTGACCCGCTATTTCAAGGAGTTTGCTTCGGTAGGCTTGTATGCCTGTCCGGGGGAGTCGATCCATAGCCAATACCAGCTTGAATGGTTTCGGGATATCATTTTCGATGCCGCAAAGAAGAGCGGCAAAAACCCGATGATCGTGATCCGCGATTGGACCTTGAATGAGGAGTTCCGCAGCAGCCTAAAGACACTATATGACAATGTGTATTCCGAATTGAAACACAACGATGAAAGCCTGACTTCTCCTTGCCCCGATCTGCGTCACATGCAATTGGAGGGTATTGCCTCCGGTCATATCGTCAATTTTCACCTGGTGACCGACCTGGTTCCCATGCGTTGGGGCAGTCCGGTACTGTTACAGGAGAGTATGCAACATCTCAAAAAACTTGGCTTTATCAAGGGTGTGGAGTTCTTTGGACAGATGTTCTGGAAATGGCCCTACACCCTGGACAAGCTGGAGCCGGCTCAGAAAGGCTACTTTCCAAAAGGGCCCAAACTAGTATCCCTTGATCGCGATGAGATCTACTTCGAAGCTTTCGGGAGGTATTTATGGCGATCTGATCGTGACCCAATGAAGGAACAGGCGTATTGGACACAATATCTGGCAAAGAAATTCGGCTCACACGAAGTGGGAGAACTGATTTACCAGTGGTATGTTACCAGTGGCCCCATTAGCCCCGGCCTGCAGAATCTGAATGCAACCAAGGTTGGAGGCTTTTGGCCAAGTGTGATGCTGCAGAATCAGAGCGTAGACCAGATTCTGGAATACAATAAAAGTCTGGACGAAACCCCTTACACCCTTTATCGCGAAACCGGAAGGGCAAGACAGCGATTCTATCCCCGTCCCTTTGATGAATTCTTCTTCAACCGCTATCGCAAAACCTATGGTTTGCCGAAACCCGGCAGTCTGCCTCCGATGTATAAAGAGTTCGCCCCCTATAAAAAACGACTTGGGATCAATGACCTTGAGCAATGCCATTGCATGCCGGTCAGTCAATATGCAAAAGCATTGGAGGAGGGCACTTCAATTGACTTTGCAATGACCCCGGACAAGACCGCGTCTCTGCTCAACGCATTAGCCAAGGAGTCGCTTGAGCTTGCCAGAAATGCCGTGAAACATGCAAATGATTCCGGTTTTACGGATGAGAACAGAGAAGAGATGGAACGTTTTGTCACTGACAGCGAGATGTATGTGCTGGCCACACAGACAATGATCCATAAGGAGCAGGCGGCCATCCTTAAATCGCGGATTCTGATCAAACCAGACAGCAAATTGCCGGAACAGTTCCTTGAAAGTATGGAACAGTCTGTTATTTCGTATAAGAAACTGGCGGCACTGACGACAACCACCTATCTACACGGTAACGATTTTCAGAAGTCACACTGGAAAGACAGTGGGCTCAAGGAGTTCCAGAATGATTTGACAAAACAGCGTGCCTGGATCGAGAAAGGACCGCCACCGGGCCACTCCAGGATCCTTGATGATGGCAGTTTGCGTATCGAGGCGGAATGGATGCAGGGTCCATGGCGGATCGGCACGGATAAGTACACTGACTTTGAAGGCACTGGCTTTGCGGCTTCGCCCTATGCCCTTGCCGCATTTGAACCTGTGCCTATGGCAACAAGTGTCCAAGTAAAGGACGCCGGAAATTATACTGTTTGGGTCCGGGCACTAAAAGGCGGAGCCCACCAGGACCGCGCCCTGGCGGTGGAAGTGGCGGGTAAACGACTAAAACCCACTCACAAAGGTAACGGTCCCAAAGAGGGGGCGTTCTTCTGGGAAAAAGCCGGAATCGTCAAGCTCAATGCTGGGTCTGTGGAGTTTAAGATACACCCCGTTGGCAAACGCCATTCCTGCGCCGATGCTATTGTGCTGACACCGGATGCCAACTGGAAGCCGGGATTGGTGATCAAGGCGAACAAATGACTCGA
>Ga0307990_1003393_pt1 | contig 12162 bp, 9 predicted proteins | sample EllFjometagen129_FD_203168 | JGI IMG/M metagenome (GOLD analysis project Ga0307990, IMG submission 203168) | Marine microbial communities from Ellis Fjord, Antarctic Ocean - #129 | ecosystem: Environmental > Aquatic > Marine > Unclassified | place: Southern Ocean | collected 2014-10-08
GACAATAATCTTGCAGAGCGTGTCGTCAAGATGGTCGCTCTTGGACGCAAAAATTGGCTATTTGCCGGCAGTGATGCCGGAGCCAAACGGGCAGCGATTCTTTACAGTTTGATTGCCAGTTGCAAACTTTGTAAGATCGATCCCTTTCTTTACCTACGTGATGTTCTGGATCGTATCAACACCCATCCAGCGAAACGTATCAGTGAATTGGTGCCGCATCAATGGAAAGAATTATTTCTGCCCAAGATAAAAATGCCGCAATTCAAAGCAAAGCTGGAGAACTGATCCTGACACTGCCTGCACCAAGACTCCGTTAACCAGACCCTGCCATACCCCGACCTACAGTATTCAAACGGCAACGCAAAAGTAATGCCAAGAAAGCATGCACAGGGAATGGGTTAGCCGAACGCTCACGTTTGAGGTGTGAAAAGGCTCACGCCATGGCCACTGGCTTTCTCACTTCGCACCTCAAACTTCACACCTCAGCGCAGCGTCGGTTGTTAGTTGTTGGCTGAGCTTGTAGGGATGAAACTTGAAACCTGAAGACCCAACAATTGAATTTTGCAGCCGGCTGCAAAATTGGCCCGGACCAGGCCAAGTTGAATATTCCGTGGCTATGGCGAGAGCCTTTTCACCCTTCACACCTCACACCTAAAAACTTCCGGCCTCCGGTAAAGGCTCATCCCTCTCCCAATTCAAGCAACGCTTGAACACTTGGCGACTTGGCGGCTTGGCGCGAGAATCATCTTTTCTGTAGTTTGTGTAGGTCTTTCTTTGTGGCTTAAAAGCAATTATTGGTTGCCTGCGCTGCGATCCGGAAGTTCGAAGTTCGAAGTCTGAAGTCTGAAGTCTGAAGTCTGAAGTCATGAGCCACTGCGTGGGCCAGTTTAATAGATTTCTCAATTCTTCGAAATGACAGAGTCACATTGTGGGGTAGTTTTGTGTATAGAGAGCATTAGTGAGGATTAGTGGATAAATCAGTTTTTCGTTTTTCGTGGTTCGTTTTTAATCCCCCCCCCCGGGCGTGAACGGGTGTGTCATCCACTTACTCTGGCAGAAGATACAAGCGCCCCTCTCCCGAATCCAGCGAAATCTGCAAGCCTGCCATGGCAGGGCTGTCGTCAACGATCGATATCTCCTTACCGGTTTCTTGACACACCTCTCGGACATGCTCGATGGGACCACTGAATTCCACTGTGGGCCAGGCCGTAAATGCAAAGCTGTAGTTGTTGAGCAAGACCGCCTGTCGTCCATCGGCGTGCCTGAACACACCGATCAGATAGTCGCCCTGGGTCAGGGTGGTGACGGGCGTATTTGCCAGTATCTCAATGGGATCGTCATCCGGTTTCACGCGGTAGACCCCGGTGCTCGTCAATGCCATCAGAGTCGGTCCCAGGTTCTTGATACTTTGGTTGATTCGCTGTGCCTGGTTGTAATGGCGTGTCTTGCGTCCCTCGGCCGTGATGATGGCCCCTCCTTTGGGGAACTCGTTTCCGCCCGGTGTCCAATAACAGAAGTACAGCACACCCTTGGCGCCATGGGCTATGGACGTGTAGATCTGCCACCTCAATTGAGCCTCGGTCGGGTCACTGTGCGACCCAAATGGCATGGTGTTGAAAAAATTCCAGAAAGGAATCGTTTGCTGAAGTGAATAGGAACGCATAACCTCCAGGTTGCTGCAGTAACGGCTGCGACTGTCGGCATCGGGCTTCATCATCGGATAGTGATCCATGCTTAGAACATCCACACCCACTTCTTCAACAAACCTTCTGACGTGCTCGTCATAGGTTTGCGTGCCCAACTGCCGTGCGTTGGCATAGTTGGGAAATAGATTGATATATGCCAGTCGTCCGGGCCGAGCCCTTCGGATCCTGTCCACTGTCTGCCGCAATCCGGGGAAGTCTTTTGCATTCGGCTCATCACGGACAGAGTAGCCCCACACGACCGGGCCCTCTGGAAGTTGGTCCGGGGGCAGTCCGGCCCTGGATACGATGGCCTTCAGATCATGTTTCTCGCAAAGCTCAATCTGCTTCTGTATGGTCTCAGGGGTACGCGCACCGAACCCGCCGATCACCATTGTGAAGTTGGCAGCCGCAATGTCGGCGTAGTGCTGGTTCATATGATCATCCGCCGGTGGGTCCACCCAGAAACCAATGGCAAACCTGTCCTGGACAAATGTGGCCTGATCATTTGCCGCGTTCGCACCCTGACTCGCTGATGCCATGATTAATCCAAGTGTGAGACACGTGAGGATATTCATATTCATATTCATGTGTTTTCCTTTCTGACTCAAAAGACAGTATGCCTGTCGTCCGATTCGAATAGTATAACCTACTGGAATGGGATGACCGCATACTATTTTGTGTGTCTTTAGGAGCGAGCACGAGGTTGAGGTCACATCGCGAAGAGGCTGTGTCACAATAGGCAATTGAGAGTTCTGTACTTCTCTGAATGTCGAATATCGAACACCGAATCATGTATAATGAAGGCTTAAATGCGGTAGCTGCCTTTTTTTCTTTTACTTCGATATTCATAATTCGTTAATCGGTGTTCATGATTCAACTATGTAGTCCCCTGCGTCATTGTGACACAGCCTGGCAGCGTTTCCGAACCTCAAACCTCAAACCTCAGCGCAGCGCCCCCTCCCAATAAATGCTCAAGGACCCGGCCACCTGGGGCAACCGAGTCCTTGATAAGGGTGTCAATGAGTGTATTCGGTCAATCTTTTATCTACGACGTGTTCTGTCACGTCTGGTTTCATGTTCACCCTCTTCGCCATGTTCTGAATCATGCTCTCCTACTTCACGAACACCTGCCGCCAAACGCCTTCTCAAACCGGCCAGTCTTTCTCTACCTTGCTCTTCAGTGATCCTGTCGAATTTGATGGCTAATTTGACTTCCTTTTCAGCGGCTTTATACACGGCTTCCGGATCGCGTGCGTCTACGCGGCGGTCTCTGGCACCCTGTTCGCGTGTTCCGCGAGCATCTCCCGCCAAATGTCTTCTCAGACCAGCCAGTCTTTCTCTGCCCTGTTTTGCAGTGATCTTACCCTCTGCAATGGCGGCCTTGATCTCTTTTTCGGCCGCCTGATATACCGCTTTGGAATCACGTTCTCTGGTGCGTTCACCCCGAGTATTTTCTCCACGAGCCCTTTGGCCTCTGTCCCCTGCTGCCAGGCGTCTTCGCAGACCAGCGAGCCTTTCCTTGCCCTGCGCTTCAGTGATCCTGCCAGCGTCAATCGCAGCGGTGATCTCTTTTTCAGCAGCAGCGTACGCGGCCCTGGGATCACGCCCTCTTGTCTCAGATGTCCCCCCTGCCATGCGCTTTCTCATGGCCTGGAGTCTGGCCCTGCCCTGCTCCGGCGTGATGTCCCCGGCCTCAATGGCCACCCGGACACGCTTGACAGCCCGGCCCATATCAACTTTGGGCTTGTCCCGGTCCTGATCCACATGAGACACCTCACGCAGTGTGCCCAGCATGGCTCTGGCCTGTTCGCCGGTCAGCTCTCCGGCAGCGACCGCTTGCCTGAGGCGTTTACCAACGGCCTCGTAGTCCTGGGCAAATACGGTTTGTATAGCTGTGCAACATAATACCACTGTGGCGCATAAGCCGGTAACCATCCATTTTTTCATTTTTGTCAGTTCAGCATTCATGTTTTTTTCCTTTCCTAAAAGTCTTTTTAATCGTTTGGTTAGACTGCATTTGGAACCCACCAGGCCGATTGCAGGTTTGAAGGGGCTGATCAGACAGCTCTTTTCTGCAAGATTGACAAGGCAGGTGGTGTATCGCGAGGCATTCACCCTCTGAATACTGATTGATCATTTGCTTCAACTCTGCAATCTCGCCACTGGAAATGGAGGAATGATCAAGTAATGTGCGCACCAGTTCAGCACAGGAATCGCCAAAAATTCGTTTCTTGACATCCTTTGCAATGTTGGCCGATGCCTCCGCACGCGCGACAGTGGCAGAATACAAAAACGTCTTGCCCAGGCCCTGACAGGCCAGCCACCCCTTTTCAGCCAGGCGCTGGATCTGGACCTGTATGGTCGAACGACTGAAGGTTTTTTCGCCACCAGCATTGATCTGCTTCATCACCTCGGTCACAGTTGCCTCGCCACTGTTCCATATCGCATCCATGATTTCAAACTCTGAAGGCGTCAGTCTTGGTAAGTTCATATTCAATCCTTGCTTTGCTTCATGCAAACGAATCACTGTCGACGAATGTCATCAAACATTATTGTCGACATTCGTCGTTAATGCAATATGAAATATTACTATTTAAGGAATGGGGCGTCTTTTTTACACCCTATTTCGGTAAACCCATACTATTAAAAGAGTTAAAAGTTTTGATCTTTTTTCGATTTGAAGTCTAAGCATGCCACAATAAAAAATCGGTGCGAAGGTTTAACACAAAAGGCATCAATACTCTTCCGATATGGCACATCATTAAATGCCTTTGCATCTGGTTAAAATGTGATAAAATACTCCCTTGCTATTGTCTATCATTCACTAAACGAGGATTATATGTGTCCATCTAAATCACTTGCTTGCCTTTTAGCAGTTTTCATTTCGTCAGTTTCAATTTGCCCGGCAGCCACCTTCTATATTGACAGCCAAGAGGGCTTGGACGCAAATCCAGGGACAACCAAGTCCCTGCCATGGAAGACACTCAGCCGCGTCAACAGGGAAATCTTTGCCCCGGGCGACAAAGTCCTTTTCAGGGCTGGCACCAGGTATAGGGGGCAGCTCAAGCCAAACGGCTCAGGCGCCATGATTTCAGACATCCCTTTTCCCATCAAATTCGACATGTATGGTCAAGGGCCACGGCCCAGGATTGATGCAGAAGGTCAATACCTCTATGCGGTCTATCTTTACAATGTCCAGTACATTGAACTGAAAAACCTTGAAATTACCAACAAGGGCCCAAAGGACCGGCCGAATCGTTGTGGCGTGTATATCCATATCAAGGACTTCGGCACAGCCAAACACATACATCTGAAAAAGTTGTTTATCCATGATGTCAACGGATCTCTGGTCAAGAAACAAGGTGGCGGACGTGCCATCAAGTATCGAAACGAGGGACAGGAGATAAGATCTCGATTCGATGGACTTCTCATAGAAGACTGCCACCTCAAACGTTGCCAGCGTAACGGCATCAACGGCGCAGGATATACCAGGCGAGATAACTGGTATCCCAATCTGAATGTGGTTATCCGGCGGAATCTTCTTGAGGAAATACCCGGCGACGGCATTGTCCCGATTGCCTGCAAAGGGGCGATTGTCGAACATAATATCATGCGTGACTGTCCGCGTCTGTTGCCAGAAGGAGAAGCCGCAGCCGGGATATGGCCCTGGAGCAGTGATGATACGGTTATTCAGTACAATGAGGTCAGCGACCACAAGGCACCCTGGGACGCCCAAGGCTTTGACTCAGATTGGAACTGTCAAGGCACCATTATTCAGTATAACTACAGCCATGAAAATGAAGGTGGATTTTGCCTCATCTGCACGAAAGGCAATAGTAACGGCCCACAGAACATCGGAAATATTGGCACGATCATCCGCTACAATATCAGCATAAACGATGGTCTCAGGACAAAGCCTACAAGAGCCAAGGGCATGTTCAACCCGACATTTCACATCAGCGGCCCCTGCAAAAATACACACATATACAACAACACCATCTATATCAACAAGAAGCCAGCAGGAAATATCGATAGAACCTTGGTCAGAATGGATAACTGGGGCGGTCCATGGCCAATCAATACGACCTTCACGAACAACATCTTCTACACGGAAGACTCTACCTGTTATTTTATGGGTAAGGCAGTCAATACCCTCTTTCAAAACAATCTCTACTGGGGCACTCACAAGGAGAGCCCGGAAGATAGTCACGCCATTAGAAAGAACCCATTGTTTGCGTCAGTTGGCCAGACACAGAGTGAAATATCTCCACTCTCTTTGCACCTTACAAAAGAGTCCCCCTGTATAAATGCGGGCACAGAAATCAAAAACTCTGGCGGTCTGGATTTCACGAAAAATAGTATTCCCTCCCGCCCCAATCCCACCTTGGGCGCCATTGAATACAGGGAGCCAACTAACAAAACAATGGTGGCTTGGGTGGCCCCGGCCAATCTCACGCATCGTGGAGGCAGCGCACTTACCATTCAGAGTGGTGATCAGTTTGATGGTATCGTGTTTGGTGAGATACAGCCAGGAAAGTGGATGGCCGGCAGCAACTTCTACAATCGTACTGAAAAACTTCAGGACAAATACCCCTCCGAAACTATGAACAAAACAATGGTCCAGATGGCAATCGTCTATGAGGGTGATAGAATACGAATCTATCGCAATGGTGAGAGGTATGCATCTTACCAAACAAAGAACATAGATCTGTTGAGCCCGGAGAACAATATTGCCGTCTTTGGTCTGAGGCATATTGGGGCTGCCAGTGGCCATTTTGTCGGAGCCATTGAAGACGCCCGCATTTACAGTAAGGCCTTGACTGTGGACGACATAAAATCACTCCGGCCCAACAAAGCATCGAAAATCAAACCCTATGCCTGGTGGGACTTTGAAGGCGACACAGTTAAAGATCGAACAGGCCGATTTGCACACAGCCAAATGAAGCACGGCGCGAAGCTGATGAACGGCAAACTTGTTCTCAGCGAAAACTCTGTTCTGGTTACTGCAAGGACCCAAGAGGCCCTCAAGACGGCCACACGTGATCGAGGGGCAAGTGCGCCAACGCCCCCGTATGTAGAAGAAACGCCGGCCATGCCCAAGGAAGTACCGGCCAACTGGTTGACTTATCATCTTGCCCATCCGGGTCCGGGCGTTGGCATGCCCGGTGATCCCAATCCCGCTTTTTTCTACAAAGGCCGCTATCATCTGCATTACATTTACAAGAACAAGCACGGCTTTGCATTCGCCCACGTCTCCAGTAAAGACATGGTGACCTGGACATGGCACCCCACCGTGCTGGTCGGGCACAACACAGGTCATGGCATGTTCAGCGGCACAGGCTTCTTCACCAGGGAGGGGCAGCCAGCCATGATCTATCATGGCCAGGGGGCCAACAACAACTACCTGGCCTTTGCCCTGGATGACAATCTGGACCAGTGGACCAAGCCCAGGGTCGTGACACCCAAGACCCAATCCGGACAGGTGGCCGAAATACGCATGTGGGATCCTGACTGCTGGTTGAATAATGACACCTATTATGCCATATCCGGGGGTGGCCCACCTCATTTGATGAAATCTTCGAATCTCAAAGACTGGCAGTATCTCGGCCTGTTGCTGCACGACAACATGCCGGACCTTGGGGTCAGCAAAAATGAAGACATCTCCTGTGCCAACATGTTCAAGATCGGTGACAAGTGGATGCTCCTCTGCATCAGCCATGGCATAGGGTGCCGGTACTATCTCGGCCAGTTCAGGGATGAAAAGTACCTCCCTGAGTTCCACGCCATGATGAACTGGAAGGACTGGCATTTCTTCGCACCAGAATCGCTGTTAACACCAGATGGCCGCCGTGTCATGTGGGCTTGGTGCAGGCTGGCCGGTGCCCAGAGCGCGATCCAGTCACTGCCCCGTGAACTGAGCCTGCCTGAAGATGGCGTGTTACGCATCAAACCGCTGAGGGAACTTGAGACACTTCGTGACGATGCCTTAAATGAAGATGACATCACCGTCAAGAGCGAGAGTCACCATAGGCTCAAGACCATCTCCGGTGACACCCTAGAACTGAATGTTAAAATCCGGCCAACCACCGCCAAGGCCTATGGCGTTTCCGTATTCTGCGGCAAGGATGGCAAGGGCTTCCCCATCACCATCAACCCAGAAAGAAAGGTTCTGGAAATGGGCGACATCAAGCCGCCATTCGAACTCAAGCCAGGAGAACCGTTGACCCTTCGACTCTTCCTGGACAAAAACATGGTCGAGGTGTTTGTCAACGATCGCCAGGCTGCGGTATACATGCAGCCACACGACAAAGAGAACGTCGGAATAAGTCTGTTCAGTCAGAGTGGTGAGATCAAGGCCAGAGTCCAGGGATGGCGGATCAAATCAATCTATGGAGAGCCATAGGATACAGGAGTCAGGAGTCAGGATACAGGAGTCAGAACGCAGAAAAACCGCGTTTTTTTACTGTCTCCTGCATTCTGCATCCTGAGTCCTTGGGCTTTAAAAATGTCCTGTTAGAGCAGTGAACCGTGAACCCGTGAACTGTGAACCCACACTTTTACAGCTCTCCAAGTGACCATCCCTCCCTGTATTTTGTCTTGACCAGAGCATTGGCCTCGGGGATGTTTGTGACCTTGAGGTTCTTGTGGTCCCAGTGGATTCTGGCATCCACCTGCCTTGCCACATTTCCGAGCAGGCATGTTTCAGTAAGCCTGCCTGAATAGCCAAAATCTGCACCGGCCTGTCGGCCTTCTTTGCAGGCAGCCACCCATTCCATCTCGTGGCTGGTCTTGACGCGTGGGATGGTCTTTTCAGGTCTTTTATATTGCTGCATTTTGGTTTGTGGTATGATAATAGGATCTTCACCATAGACACCCGCCATGAGTTTGCCCTTGGACCCTATAAAGAGTGATCCGCCTTCTTTGTTGCCCAGTGTACGGCCATCTTCAAGCTCTTCAGGGCGAGGTGGACGTGTCCCCTCGTACCAGGTCAATTTGACGGGTGGCAGGTCGCCACGGGCAGGAAACTTGTACGTGACAATGGACGTCAGTGGGTGCGTGTCTTTGTTTAAACCCATCGACGTGGCGTCAATGCTGGTCGGGTGTGTAAGGTTCAGGGCTGTGAAGACCGGATCAAGCGTATGCGCACCCCGATCCCCCATCATGCCGCATCCAAAATCGAGCCAGCATCGCCAGGAACCCGGATGATAGGCACGGTGATAGGGTCTTACGGGAGCTGGCCCAAGCCAGAGGTCCCAGTCCAGTTTGTCTGGCACAGGCGGTGTCTCATCGGGACGTGTGGCCCATTTCGAACTCCAATAGGCCCGTCCCCAGGGATAGTACGACAGACTGCACCAGGTCTGAACTTCACGGATTTCACCGATGGCCCCGTCCTGTATCCACTCCGTGATGAGCCGAATACCTTCCATGGAATGACCCTGGATGCCCATTTGAGTGGTCACACCGAATTTCTTGGCGGCCCTTGCGAGCATTCTGGATTCGTACACGTCATGGGTCAGGGGCTTTTGGCAATAGACATGCTTGCCATGTCTCATGGCTTCCATGGAAATGACTGCATGCGTATGGTCTGGCGTGGCAATCATGACCGCGTCAATATCTTTTTGCTCATCGAACATCTTTCGATAATCGTAGTATGTTTTTGCCTTGGGATAGCGTTTGAATGTCTTGGCTGCATAGTTGTGATCCACATCACAGAGCGCCACAATATTCTGGCTTTCGAGGTTGCGCATGTTGCCTGCGCCCATACCACCCACCCCGATACCTGCAATGTTGAGCTTTTCGCTGGGTGGCGTGTGCCCTGGTCCTCCCAGCACATGACGAGGAACAATCGTTACTGCTGCCACGGCTGAACTGGCCAAGAATTGACGCCTGTTGATTTGTTTTAACATAAAAATGCTCCTTGTACTTGCCACTGGTTAACGGCATTATCGCTGCATAAAATCACCTGAGTATGAGGTTACCACAACAAGACCTCTATTTCAACCACGACATGCTGCAGAACTATGGGCTCGTTTTTTCCTTAAGACCGAGTTCTATCCGCATATAGGGGCTGGATATGTAGGTCGGATAGGCCTTTGTTTTAACCATTCTCAACATCACTTTATCTCCCATGTTTTGACCTGATCGAGTTTACTTTTTCACGGCCAATAGGCCTATTCTTGTAGCGCTGGCAGGAAAATATTTCAGAGAAAGAGGCTGCTTAGAAACACGACACCCTTCACCCACCATGATCGCCTCCATCTCCTTTAAAGGCATCACATCGTACTCATACCTGGTTGAGGTCCAGCGTCCCATCACCCTCTCATTCATTTCAAGATTGATCAATACCCCACCTGGCTTGATGAGATGTAAGAGCGCTTTTATGGTGCCCCCCTGATCCTTTGAGTAGCCGATCACTGCCCCCACAGAGATCAGATCAACCGATTCTTTTTCCAAAGTGACGGAATCCCCAGGCACAAAGGTGACACCCGAAGGGTTTGAAATGTCAGACAGCCCCACAGAGACCCTTTCCAGTCCAATACCCATTTTCTCGGAATTGGACAAAACACCCTGTAAAAACCTCTCCTGGATATCGGTGGCCAACAAGGTTGCCGCTGAAAACCTCTGAAGCAATTGGAGCCCCATCACCCCTGTACCACACCCCACATCCAGTATGTTCTCTATGTCTTGATGATCAAGGACCAGATCATCAATGAAATGGCTTATCTGGCGATCAAACCCCAGAAGATTCATGGCCAGACTATAAGAATTGTACAGGTTAAAATTCATGCCCCGACCGATTTAATGGATACAAACATTGATTTTAGGTAACGGGCCTGATCATAACACTCAGGCGAACATGGACTCAAGTAGTAAAACTAAGAAACGGCCTTTTCCTCATCAAGGAATCTGCCTCAAACATACGCCTGTCAATCTTCAATCGTACTCTGTCCGTGCGAATTGAAATCCAATCCATAGGGACAACAGATGATCAACTGCGTTGTCTTTCTAATCCTGAATGATCATGTTGGTATCGTAGAGCCAAGCCGCAAAACTGGTTGGCCAGAGTGCGACCGACTTGCCTCGCCCCGTACCCATGTCAAAGCCATGAGAGCCCTTGCCAAAGAGATGCAGCTCCGCATTAACGCCGACTTTCAACAACATGGCATAAAAATCGAGACACTTGTCTGCAGGCGTCAGTTGATCGTCACGAGCATTCATAATAAACATCGGGCAGATACCTGGTATGGATGACTCGGGCATCATACGGCTTTTTATGGCCTGATCGACATTTTCAGGAATCCCCGGATAAAACAAACCGGCAAAGTCCGGCATGGCGCTAACGCCTGTTTCCTGCTTGGGCTTGGTGTAGAGCGAACAGGTTAATGCAAGATGGCCACCGGCAGAGAATCCACAGATGCCAATCTTGTTGGGTCGAAGACCCAGGTCGAAGGCGTTCTTCCTGAGAATGCGGATGGCCTGCTCGCCATCGGCCTGGACCGCCCCCAAGTAGCTCGGCCAGGTGTTCTCTGAGCTGTTGTTGCTGGGCAGATACGTTCGATACTTCAGGACCAGAGAAGTCACGCCTCGATCCTTTAACCAGATCGCCAGATCATGACCTTCACGATCCAGCCAAACTTCCGTATAACCACCACCAGGACAAATGACAAGGCCCACACCATTCGGATTTTTGGGACGATGAATACTGTAGGTGGGCGAAGAGATCGAGCTGAAAACGCGATTTGCCCCGGAGAGAGAGCCCGGTTCGGCCTGGTTAGAGCGTACCTGCTCTTTGACATCCGTTTCGACCACATAGTCTTTAGGGGGTGTCTCCCAGAGCGGTAATTCCGGGGGCAGATCAGTGGCCTGCAGGGCCGGTACAAGAGACAACATCATGCCGATCACAAGAATAAGCAAACTGAAATACCGGGTCATTTTGTGCTCCTTTACGTTTGAAGAACGGTCTTTGACACCCAAAACATCCACACGACGTTACGCGACAATGCGCTAAAGTATACCTCACCTCGCCACTGGATTGAAGACAAAATCATCAGCGAGTTATTGGTTTCTGGTTGTTAGTTGTTAGTTTGTTGACAGCCCTTTGGGCTGGCTGGTTTTAGAAAAAGAAGGCAGTGATTGCCCAAACAACTCTTCGAGTTCAGATGACGATATCGAAACTGGCGACAGCCGCCCTTGGACATTGGGTGTTCCTTGTTGGATATTGGACATTGAAAGAAACCACTGAATCCAGCCGGTTCAACGCAGAAACAGGATCATGCGCATGAGCCAGTTTGCAGACCAGGCAAAAAACCGAATATCCAATACTCAACAAGGAATATCCAACCGAACAAGTAAAAACAGCGGAGCGCACAGGCTGCCGCCCTTGGACATTGGATGTTGAAAGAAACCGACGAATCCAGCCGGTTCAACGCAGAAACAGGATCATACGCGTGAGCCTGTTTAAAGACCACGGCAAAAG
>Ga0307990_1003394_pt1 | contig 12161 bp, 7 predicted proteins | sample EllFjometagen129_FD_203168 | JGI IMG/M metagenome (GOLD analysis project Ga0307990, IMG submission 203168) | Marine microbial communities from Ellis Fjord, Antarctic Ocean - #129 | ecosystem: Environmental > Aquatic > Marine > Unclassified | place: Southern Ocean | collected 2014-10-08
ACGGGCGGGTGGGAGTATTCGAGGAAAACTTTGAGCGGGTGGGGGGTCAGATTGCTCAGGTTGTCGACGGACAATTTTTTCAAGGCGCTGATCATTTCGCCGGGCTCTTGGGTGGTTTCTGCGGCGAAGGCGTCGGCCTCGAATTCGTGTTTGCGCGACATGATGCTTCCGGCGATGCCGAGGATCATGCTGATGGGCGCGTAGAGGAAGCCGAAGAAGATGAGTCCGGCATAGAGCGGCGTGCTTTCGATACCGAAGGCTTCGTAGAGCCCGCCTTTGGTGATGAAGAGCGAGAGGATGAAGAACATGAGCAACGAGGAGGCCAGCGAGATGATGATGCTCTTTTTGATGTGGCCGCGTTTGCAGTGTCCAATTTCGTGGGCGAGCACGCCGACGAGTTCGCCGGTGGAGTGGTTGTCGATCAGCGTGTCGAAGAGGGCGATACGTTTCGTATTACCGAAGCCAGTGAAGTAGGCGTTGGATTTGGTGGAGCGCTTAGACCCATCGATTTTAAAGATACCGCTTACCGTGAATTTTTGCGCCGCCGCAAATTTTTCGATGGCGGAGCGGAGGTCGCCGTCTTCGAGCGGGGTGAATTTATTGAAGAGCGGCAGAATGACGACGGGGGCGATGAACATGATGAAGAGCTGGATGACGCTGAGCGATCCCCAGGCCCAGAGCCAGGCCAGTGAGACGGCGTCGAAAATCCAGAGGATGAGCGCGAAGATGGGTGCGCCGAGCAGGACGGTGAGCAACAGACCTTTGAGGATGTCGATGACGAAGGTTTTTGGTGTGGTTTTGTTGAAGCCGTATTTTTCTTCGATGACGAAGGTGCTGTAGATGCTGAAGGGCAGTCCGATGATTTGTCCGATGACGATGAGGATTCCGCCGAAGACAAGGCCTTGTAAAATCATGTGTTCCGAGGTTGCCTGTGCGATGTTGTTAATCCAACTAAACCCGCCGAGCAGGATGAAGGCGATGGTGAGCGGAAGCATGAGGGCGGCCTGAATCTGCCCGAAGCGGGTGTTGTCTTTGAGGTAGCGCTGGGACGTCGCGTATTTCTCGTCGTCGTAGATGCCCTCAAATTCTGCTGGGATCTCGGTGGAGACGTTGCGGACGTTGAGTGTCTCGACGATGAGCGAGAGCAGCCAGTTGAAAACGAGCAGGGCGAGAATGAAAATCAGATAACCGTTCATGTGTTTATTTCTCCTAAAATTGAAGCAGGTAATTTCTCGAAGATCCGCGCGATTAGCGATCAAAAAAATCTATGCATAGAAAATGAGAGTCTAGTCAGAATAATTGGGGTCAGAATAATGGAGAGTTTGTTTCGCTAGTAAAAAATTATTCTGACTCTAATTATTCTGACTTAATGTCCTTTCCGTTTTTACAGCTGTCCTTTTGCTTGATGGGGCGGAGTGGGAAAGTTACCCTGTTCCGCTATGAAAAAAACACTGTTTGATAAAATTTGGGATGCACACGTCGTTAAGGAGTTGGGTGACGGCGAGGTGCTTTTGTATATTGATCGCCATTTGGTACACGAGGTGACTAGCCCGCAGGCCTTTGAAGGCCTTCGTTTGGCGGGTCGTAAGGTTCGTTGCCCGGAACGTACGTTTGCGACGATGGATCATAATGTTCCGACCGACGAGAATCGGATGAATATTACGGATCCGATTGCGAAGGCGCAGGTGGATGCGCTGTCGGAAAACTGTTCGAGTACGAGTGTGACGCTTTTCCCGCTGGGCGATGCTCGCCAAGGTGTCATTCATATCATCGGGCCGGAGCAGGGCATTGTCTTGCCGGGCATGACGGTGGTGTGCGGTGATTCGCATACGGCGACACACGGCGCGTTCGGTTCGATCGCGTTCGGAATCGGCACCTCCGAAGTGGAGCATGTGCTGGCGACGCAAACGCTGCGGCAGAAAAAACCGAAAAACTATAAAGTTGAATTTACCGGAGCCCTCAAGCCGAACGTGACCGCCAAAGACATGGTGTTGAAACTGATCAGTATCATCGGTACCGCCGGTGGAACAGGTTGTGCGTTTGAATTCTGCGGCGAAGCGATTCGCACCCTTTCGATGGAAGGTCGTTTGACAATCTGTAATATGGCGATTGAAGCCGGCGCGCGCGCCGGGCTGGTCGCGCCCGATCAGATCACCTTCGATTACGTTGCTTCCGGCGACCGTGTCTACGCCCCCAAAGGCGAAGAGCTCGAAACCGCTATTGATGGATGGAAACAATTCTACACCGATGAAGGCGCGAGCTTTGATCACGAGCTGACGATTGATGTGAATGAGCTGGCCCCGCAGGTGACTTGGGGAACCAGTCCCGGTATGGGTGTGGATGTGACGGGTGAAGTCCCCGCACTCGCCGCCGTTGCAGAATATGCTCCGGCCGATGTGCGCGCCGCACTCGACTACATGGGACTGGAACCGGGCATGAAGATGACCGACATCCAGATTGAAACCGTGTTTATCGGCAGTTGCACCAATGGCCGCATCGAAGACCTGCGCGAGGCCGCGGAGTACATGAAAGGCAAGAAGGTCGCCAATGGCGTCCGTATGCTGGTGGTGCCGGGTTCGGAAGCGGTTCGCTACCAAGGCGAAAAAGAGCGGCTCGACCGTATCTTTGTCGAAGCGGGCGCGGAGTGGCGCTACGCGGGGTGCAGCATGTGTTTGGCGATGAATGCGGACAAACTGGCGGACAAGGAACGCTGCGCGTCGACATCGAACCGAAACTTTGAAGGACGTCAGGGCAAGGGCGGACGTACCCATCTGGTCAGCCCGAAAATGGCAGCGGCCGCCGCCGTGGCCGGTCACTTTGTAGATATTCGCGAGGAGATTTAATCATGGAAAAATTTGTAACCTTCACAGGCGTTGTGGCCGGAGTGGACCGCGCGAACATCGATACGGATGCGTTAATCCCCAAAGAGCATCTGAAGTCGATCAAACGGACGGGCTTTGGCGCGGCGCTGTTCTCGGACTGGCGCTACAACGACGACGGATCGGATAAGCCCGACTTTGTGCTGAATAAACCGGAAACTTCTGGCGCGGAAATTCTGGTGACCCGCAGCAACTGCGGGTGCGGATCGAGCCGCGAGCATGCGGTGTGGGCCGTTGTTCAGTATGGCTTCAAGGCGATCATTGCGCCGCGTCAGGATGAACAACCGGGCTTTGCAGATATTTTCAACAACAACTGTTCGAAGAACGGACTGCTGACCATAGAGCTGTCCGACGAGCAGGTGGACGGAATTTTCCAAACCTTGGAAAAAGAGCCGGGCGTGAAGGCGATGATCGATCTGGAAAACGAGAAGGTAACGCTGTACGCGTCTGCCGGCGATCAGGTGTACGCATTTAAAGCGAATGCGGCGGTACGCGATAAGCTTTTGAATGGGCTGGACGATATTGCGCTGACGCTCCAGTATGACGCCGATATCACAGCGTTTGAGAGTAAAAGAGCGGTCTAAAAGTCAAAGGTCGTACGGTCGGATGTCTGAAACAGATTACGCCCTTTTTTGACGTTCATCTTTTGACCTTAAGACCTTTGACGAAAGTGGGGGAGGAGAAACATGGAAAACCATCGCATACGAACGTTCCTGCTTGGAATTATTGCCCTTGTGTTGGTGGGCTTTGTTCTCAAAGCCGCACAGGTGGTGGTGGTTCCGTTGATCATTGCATGGCTGCTTTCCTATCTGCTCGCGCCGGTGATTAATTTTATGGCCCGCCGGCATGTTCCGCCGGGACTCTCCGTTTTTCTGACGCTGGTTCTTCTGTTGTGTGTGTGCTATCTCTCCGGCGTTTTCATCTACGCCCGCGCAACCGGTTTCGTTGAGGAATATCCAAAATACGCAGATCGCCTGAGTGAGATTGGAGCCGATCTGGCCACGCGCTTTACGTTGCCCGAAAATTCATTGGAAGGGATCAACTGGCCACAGGAAGTCGGGAAGCGACTCGTGACCGTGACCGGCTCCTTTGTTGGCTTTTTGAGCAATCTGCTGATGGTTTTCTTCTTTCTCGTTTTCATGCTGATGGGCAAGCCGTATGCCCGTCGGAAAATCCGACATGCATTTTCGGGGAACCAAGCCGAACGAATTTCGGAGGTCACCCAGTCGATCACCCATCAGATCAGTCGTTACCTTTCCATCAAAGTCATGATTAGTGCGATGACGGGCTTGCTGGTGTGGGCGTTGCTAGCTGCCATCGGCGTAGACTTTCCTGTGACCTGGGCGGTGCTGGCCTTTCTTCTTAATTTTATTCCCATGGTGGGCTCCATTCTCGCCACGATTCCTCCTGTTCTCATTGCGCTCGTGCAGTTCTATCCGAACGGCTGGGCCGCCGCCGGTGTGCTGGCCGGGTTGCTTTTGATCCAACAGACGATGGGGAGTTTTCTAGAGCCTAAATTGACAGGGGAACGTCTCAACTTGAGCCCTGTCGTCATTTTGATTTCCCTTATTTTCTGGGGGTGGCTGTGGGGAATCATCGGTGCGCTGCTGTCCGTTCCAATTGCCGTGGCCATTAAAATTGTTTGCGAAAATTTTGAAGCTCTCAAGCCGATCAGCGTTCTGATGGGTGCAGGGAAGAGCTGTCCTAAAGAGGCGTAACGCCGGAGTTCCTGATGAATTTTCCTGATATCCTTTCCTTTTCTGATGTGAAGCAGCGTATTCGCGAGGCGCTGGCGGAAGACCTCGGCCCGAAGAAGCTGGACGTCACCACCTTTTCGCTTGTGCCGAAGGACAAGCAGGCAACGGCGAACCTCGTCGCGCGCGCCGACTGTGTTCTTGCGGGCGGGCCGGTGGCCCGTGCGGTGTTTCACGAGGTGGATCGTCGTCTCGGTGTTTCGACACAGGTCAAGGACGGGGCCGCACTTCGTGCGGGCGATGTGATTCTTTCCATCACCGGTTCCGCGCGAAGCATTTTGGTTGCGGAGCGCACCGCGCTCAATTTTATTCAGCGGATGACCGGCGTTGCGACGCTGACTCGGCAGTATGTCGATGAAGCCAATAACCCGGATGTCGCGATCCTTGATACGCGCAAAACTACCCCCACGCTGCGCACGTTTGAAAAATACGCCGTGCTCTGTGGCGGGGGAACCAATCACCGCATGGGGCTTCACGACCGCGCGATGCTGAAAGACAATCATCTGGCCTACTGGGCGGAAAATCACGACTCCGGAATCTGCGGAGCGGTGCAGGCGGTTCGCGAACAATTTCCGGATCGGCTGGTCGAGCTGGAGGTGGATACCATCGATCAGCTTCGCGAAGCGCTTCCTTCCAAACCCGATTGGGTGCTGCTCGACAACATGCCGCCGCTGGTTTTGCGTGAATGCGTAAAACTCTGTGAAGGAATTTCTAAAACCGAAGCCTCCGGCGGTATAACGCTCAACACGATTCGCGAGATCGCGAAGAGTGGCGTGGACGCGATTTCTGTTGGTGCGCTGACGCACTCTGCTCCCGCCGCGGATCTGGCCCTCGACTTTGTCGAATGAAAACGCTTGTACTAGATGTCGGAAACACCAGCACGTCGCTCGGCGTTTACAGCAATGGGCGGGTGAGTTCGGTTCAGCGCACGGAGTCTCTGAAGCCGGCGCTAACACTTAAAACGGTTCCAGAACGTGCGGTGATCGCTTCGGTCAAACCCGGTGTCAATGCCCGCTGGAGGCGCTGTCTGAAAGAGCAGGGTGTTACTGATATTTTATGGGTTGATCGCACGGTGGATCTGGGGGTTTCAGTTTCGTATCCGAAGCCCGAGAACATTGGCGCGGACCGGTTGGCGAATGCGTGTGAGGCGGCCGCAACCTGCGGCGCACCCGTGGTCGTTTGCGACTTTGGAACTGCGCTCACCTTTGACATCGTCAAAAAAAATGAAGGCTACGTCGGCGGGATTATCTGCCCGGGCCTGCCGTTGATGTTTGATTACCTCGCTGAAAAGACAGAGCTTCTTCCGCATATCCAGCCAGTGAAAACCTCGCGCGTGATCGGGAAAAGCACCGCGGAGGCGATGCGCATCGGCGCGCGGATTGGTTATCGCGGCATGGTTCGCGAAATCCTTGGCGATCTCAAAAAAGAGCTAGGGCGGGGGATGAAAGTTTGCGCCACCGGCGGCTTCGCCAAATGGGTGCTGGAAGACTTCAATGGAGCTATTTCCATCGACCCAAACCTAACGCTGAAGGGCCTTGGGCGCATCGGTCAGCTGAACTGATTTTTCCAATCCTTGGAAAAACGGGTGAATAAGCTTCCAATGATTGGAAATATACAGATTCTCATTTCAGTATTTTCTGGTAACACAAATAGATTATGAAGCGCATTAGAATCATTATTTTAGGTCTGTTGATGATGGTGGGGCTGTTTGCATTATTGCAACGGTTGCAACCTGCCTCAATTGATTCCTATGAGGCCATTTCTAAACGACCTGTGCCGGTGGGGGTAATTGTTTCGACATCTAAAAAACAGAGCTTAGAAAACTCTGTCGAGCTTCCTGTGCAACCGAAGCTTTCATCTGTAATGGAAGATCCAGTTTTATTTTATTCGATTGCCACTCAATCGTCCGCGCATAAGCTGAATGATTTATTTCGCCCTGAACAGCAGCGTGCATTTGAAAACAGCCTAACCGAGAACGACCACTTGCGTCTGGTGAAGCTGAAATCCCGATTTTTTGTTTCCGCCGCGCCGCAACCGGATTTGTCCGCTGAAAATGGAAGCGAATATTACCTAACGTTTAGCAGAACCCCGAATGAGTCTCAAAAGAAGAGTCTCGAACGGCAGGGCATCCGGCTGATCGAGCACATCACACGAACCGTTTGGCGGACGGTTGTAGATGACGGACGTGTGTTGGACCGCTTCGATTCAATTCTGGGGGCCGAGCCAGTCTGGCCCGTCGATAAATGGTCGCCCGATCTTTGGGCGCATTATCTTTCTGCAGAGGCTCCGGATAAACCGGTTGAGGCGGTTGTTGCTTTCTCTGAAAAGACAAGTTGGGAAGAAGCGGAAGCCGTTTTAAATGCGGCGGGCGCGAGCGTTCTGGAATCGGATTTCCAATATGGGAGTAAACTTCGCGTCCAGACAGGCTTCGACGGCCTTCTCGCTCTTTGCGGATCCGCACGCGTGTGTAGTGCGGAACTACCGCCGCCACCGAAAACGACAGACAACCTGAATGCGGCCAAACTTTCGAATGTGGATGATATTCAGCCCGCACCGTACGGCTTGACCGGCACGAATATCCATATAATGGTTCGTGATGGCGGCGGCATTGCTCTGCATCCCGATTACAACGGACGTGTCACTGCCGTGGAATCGCTGGCGGTGCATTATCACTCCACACACGTCGCCGGAACGATTGCCGGAAACGGTTCCGGTAACTCCGCGGCCAAGGGAATGGCTCCGCAGGCACAGCTCTATTCTTACGATTATAACGGATCGGATGCCGCAGAATTGATAGATGCAAAAAACAGTTATGAGGCTCGCCTGTCCAATCACTCCTACGGATACGTCATCGGGTGGGAAGGGACAACATGGAACAGTAATACCAATCTATTCGGCTCCTACACAACCGATACGCGGGACTGGGATGCGGTTGTGTATGACGAAAATATTTACGTGTTCAAGTCGGCCGGTAATGACCGCAATGATACTGGAACGGGTCATCCGCACGACGGGACGCTCTATGGTGATGACTATTACGACTGTATGGAAACTGTCTCCTGCGCGAAAAATATTATCACCATCGGTGCAGTGGATGCCGCCGGAGCCATGTCATCGTTCAGTAACTTCGGCCCGACGGATGACGGACGCATTAAGCCGGATATTGTCGCGGACGGGGTCGATCTCCTTTCAACCTGGACAAACTCCAACTATGCGGCCATGAGCGGGACCTCAATGTCATCACCGGTCGCCTGCGGTGCTGCTGCGCTCCTTCTGGAGCAGTATCGGGCCTTGCATAGTAACGCGTGGCCATCTGCGGCTTATCTTAAAGGCCTGATGATTCACACGGCCACTGATCTGGGGCGGCTCGGCCCCGACTACGCCTTCGGATGGGGTTTGGTTGATGCTCAGGCCGCCATAGATCTGATTCTGGATGACGCCGCCTCCAATTCGCGGGTGATCAACAACTCCATCATTGAGAACCAGACCAATCACCACCCAATTGTTCTGTCCGGCGATCCAAAAGATTTTCGCGTTACGCTTTGCTGGACCGATCCGGAAGGGAACCCGGTCGCGACCGACGCGCTGGTCAACGATTTGGATGTGGTACTCGTTTCTCCGGATGGGGCCGTAACCAATTCACCCTATGTCATGCCGTTTGCTCTCGATGGGTCTTCTCCCACCAACCTCGCGACAACGGGAACCAACCGCTGGGATAATGTTGAGCAGATTGATGTCTCTTCAGCAACCAACGGGCTGTGGGATATCGTCGTGGTCGGCGAAACCGTTCCGGTCGGCCCTCAAAGTTATGTGGTGTTCGTAGATGGAGGGGAGACACTTCAGCCCAAGATCGCTTTGAATCAATCCAGCTTTCAGTTGGCGGCAGGCGTGTGGGAGTCCGGTCAGGTTGAGCTGGTCGTGAGTAATGTCGGCTCGGCATCATTGACCTATTCAATCACGGATAATACACATACCGGCCAATACACATGGGCGGATAGCGATATGGCGGGCGGGCCAAGTTATGACTGGATTGACATCACCGCGGTTGGAGGCTACGGAACTCTTCCAGACGATGGCATCTCGGTTCTGTTCAATATTGGCTTCGATTTTCCGTTCTATGAACAAACCTTTTCTCAGTTTTCCATTGGGGCGAACGGTGCCATCGCCTTCTCCGTGGATGGGTTGAGTTATCTGAATACCGCCTTGCCGTCCGCGCAGGCTTCCCCGCAAAGCCTCTTCGCATTCTGGGACGATTTGAATATGGATACAAACTCCGCAGGTGGGGGGCTCGTTTATTTCCACGGCACGACGGAGCGACTCGTCGTCAGCTATGAAAATGTTCTGCGCTGGGGGACCACCAACCCGCAAACATTCCAAGCCATCCTCTATCCAGATGGCCGAGTGGTCTATCAGTACAAAGACATGAATGGGGATCTCTCCTCCTGCACGGTGGGCCTTCAAGAAAATGGAACAGCGGGGCGATCCACCCAAGTGGCCTATAACGGAGCCTACGTAACAAACAATCTAGCTGTCGAATTCAACAGCCCGCCGTCCTCCTGGCTCAGCTATTCGGCCGCTTCGGGAACGGTTGAGTCCGGGGCCACCACCTCGGTGCGGGTCACCGGCAGTGCGTCGAATCTGACCGCCGGAACCTATCTGGCCACCGTCACGGTGATGAGTAACGACCCCGTGACCCCGACCGTAGATCTGCCCCTTCGTTTTGAGGTGACGGTGCCCGATCAAGATGGTGACAGTTTGCCCGACTGGTGGGAAACGCTTTACTTTGGCGGGGCGACCAATGCCAACCCTGACGCGATCAGTTCCAACGGAGTGAACACGTTGCTGGAAGCCTATGTGGCCGGGCTGAATCCCACCAATCCCACCTCCGTCTTTGTGATGACTCAGCTCGGGAGCGATGCCGGTGATCTTGACCGCTATGTCCTCCAGTGGGATGCGCTGGACGGACGGGTCTACACCATCTACTGGGCAACCAACCTATTCAGCTCCTTCGATCTGCTAACCAATGGGATTATAGGTGGCGCCTTCACCGACTCCGTCCACGGAGCCAATAACGACGGCTTCTACCGCGTTGAAGTCGATCTCGCTCCCTAGTTTTCCAAACTTTGGAAAAATCAGTCTAAAACTTTCCAAAGATTGGGAAAACAAAGGGGTGCAGGCTTAGCCGGGTTGCCACTCCCTGTGGTCATTGCCTCGCCGCAAAGCGGCAAGGCTTCTTTCGCTTCGAGTCCAAATCCTGGGAAATCCCCTCCGACGGAGGCCTCGCGCATCGGAACCCTGAATTGAGTTAAATGCGACCGATTTGCTTATGATTTTTTGTCGTTTTCGGCATGAGCATTGCTTAAGCTATTGAGGTTATGAGAATCAGACAAACCCTGTTGTTATTGTTGCTCGTCCTTCTTTCCGGCCTTGTCATGAGGGAGCGGTTCTTCCCAAAGAATGACGACTCCGAAATGGGTAGGCCATTACCAATTTTGTTGGACGTGGTAGACGCTGAAAGCCCGGATTTCACACAGCCTGTTTCTGTTTCAGCGCCAGACGCTGAGGTAAGAGATTTTTCACTGATTGTTTCCGCAGAAGAAAATGATGTGGAATGGACAAGCCGAACGCCTGCCGCACGGAGGGTTCGACGGATTACACCCGACCCCTCGCTTTTAAGTCCCAATCCAGTTCTTCAAAAAGGAGATATGGTGGAATTGGCGCTGTTTGAAGACGCGGTTCTTTCTCTGGAGATCAGCCGTGTAACCCGCTATCCCAACGGGGCTGTTGGGATGACTGCGCATCTTCGGGGCGAGAACGATGGCATTGCGTATCTTTCCTATTCCGGCGGCGAATTGCGGGCTTCGATTGAGATGCCTGGAGCGGATGATTACTACATTCGCTACAACCCGGAAACCGATGCGCATTATGCGGTGCAAATTGATCGAGAAAGTAGTGACTATCAGGAAGGCGCCGAGCCACTGATCCCGCCGGCTGATGATGCGGTTGTAAGGGAGCCTCTTCCGGTGTCAGGTGGTCAGCCGGTTGCAGCGGCCGATATTCCCTCCGGCTACCCTGAGGGAAGTGTTGAAATTGATGTGATGATCGTTTATACGCCGGCAGCTCGGATTGCAGAGGGCGGAACCAATGGCATTAACAACAACATTGCGCAGGCAATGGAGAAGGCCAATGAGGCGCATATCAATTCCGATACGCGAGTATATCTCAACTGGGTGCATAGTCAGGAAATTGCCTATGTAGAAGACGGAGATCCTGGAGTGGATTTGGATCAACTTACATTCTTGGCGGGTGATTCTCATGTGGGGACAAATGATGCCATGGATGAGGTGCACATGTGGCGGGACACGTACAGTGCGGATATGGTCTGCTTGCTAGAAGATGAACCGAATACAGGCGGATTAGGTTGGCTACTGACCTCTGAAAACGGTCGTCCAGATTATGCATTTTGTCTGGCACGGGTTCAGCAGAGCGACTGGACCTATACCGTCGTGCACGAGTGGGGCCACAATATGGGATGTAGCCATTCTAAAACGCAGATCAGCGGTCCATGGGAGGCCGTCGATTTGTTTTCCTATTCGGCGGGTTGGCAGTGGGATGATTTTTATGCTGAAGCTGTTTATGAAGGAGACTGTGTGGGGTACTGTTCTATCATGACCTATGAGGATTTTGATCATGATGGAAAGCGGGAATATGTTCGAGTTCCGCATTTTTCAAATCCGGCGATCAGTTACCAGAGTCAAGCTGAAGAAAATCCAACCGGTGATGCGGCAGATGGCGATAATGCGCGCACGATTCGTGAAGTTCGCTATGCGGTGGCAGACTACCGCATTTCGGATACAGCCATTACACAGCTTCCGTCCAGTAATAGTTTTGAGCAGGCTTATATCCCTTGGAGATATTACGAAGGCGGAACGGAATGGTTTCGAGATGATGGCTCAGATGGGAATTTGAACACGGCTGTTAGCGGAGGAAGTAGCGGAACGACCGTAGCCCATACCGGAAATTATTTCCTCATGTTTGATGCCGCGCATGAAGAAGGATCTACAGCATTTCTTGATGCGGCCTTTGATTTAATCAATTACTCAGAAACCGTCATCGAATATTGGTATTACATGCAGTCCTTTTCGAGTTCCTGGATGGGGAGCCTATCCTTACAGGTTTCCACGAACTCAGGAAGCTCATGGGCGGATTTGTGGACTCGATCCGGTAATCAGGGAGCTGGTTGGCAGTTGGCGCAGGTCGATCTGGGGCTTTATGACGGGATGACTAATGTGCAGATCCGGATTCGGGCTGATATCGGTTCTTCCTGGTCTTACACATATATTTGCTTAGATGATGTTTCTGTTAACGGCACACTGATTCCCGATGTGGATGCCGACGGCCTGCCGAACGAGTGGGAGGAGCTCTATTTTGGCGGGGTCACCAATGCCGACCCAAAGGCCATTAGTTCCAATGGCGTCAACACGCTGATTGAAGCGTATGTGTCTGGGCTCAATCCCACTAACCCCAC